>Ga0209348_1000105_pt1 | contig 52740 bp, 18 predicted proteins | sample ETNvirenome_2_30_FD_184065 | JGI IMG/M metagenome (GOLD analysis project Ga0209348, IMG submission 184065) | Marine viral communities from the Pacific Ocean - ETNP_2_30 (SPAdes) (version 2) | ecosystem: Environmental > Aquatic > Marine > Oceanic | place: Pacific Ocean | collected 2013-06-22 | reverse complement strand
GATGTAAACCTTAGTCGTGCTTTTAAAGATATAAAAGTAGACTTTGCAAGGAATCCTTTTACTCAAGATGTATCTCAAGTATCTAATGACAATGCTATTAAGCAGTCATTAAAGAATCTTGTGATGACTCAACCTGGTGAAAAGTTATTTCAACCCCAAATAGGTTCTGGAGTTAGGCAATTATTGTTTGAACCTATGGATGGTTTCACAGCAGACGCTATTAGAGATGACATTCTAAATACTGTTGGACAACATGAACCCAGAATTACGATAAACAATCTTGCTGTAGTAGAGCAGTATGATGCAAATCAATTCAATGTCACTATAGATTATAATATTGTGGGTCAACCACTCGTGGAAACTGTGTCATTCGTACTTAAGAGACCCGAATAATGTCAACACCGAATAATTTAACAGCACTAGACTTCAATGACATCAAAGCGTCAATCAAATCTTATCTGAGAACTAGAAAAGAGTTTACAGATTATGAGTTTGATGGTGCAACATTGAACTATCTGGTAGATGTACTGTCATATAATACTTACTATAGTTCCTTTAATGCGAACATGGCAATGAATGAGGCGTTCCTACCCTCTTCCACAGTGCGTGATAATGTAGTTAATATAGCAAAACTCTTAAATTATGTACCAAGATCTATACAAGCAAGTCAAGGAACTGTAAATCTAAGTGTACAAACTATACAAAGTAGCGGATCTTACCCTTCTACCGTTACATTAAAGAAAGGTGCAGTAGCAACTGGTGGTAATTATATATGGAATGTCCTTGCAGATACCACTGCTGAGGTAAATGCCACGACTGGTATAGCAACTTTTAGTAATCTTGTACTAAAAGAGGGGTCTATAGTCACATTCCAGTACGTTGTAAACACATTTGCGACACAAAATTACAAAGTTCCCTCAGAAGATGCGGACATAAACACCCTTTCTGTTAGAGTAAAGGCAAACGAATCCTCTACAACCTCTGATTTGTACAATTTAGTGGATACAATTACCTCACTTACCGCGTCCTCTCGTGCATATTTCCTTTCAGAGGGTGAAGATATGCGTTATGAGGTCAAATTTGGTGATGATTCTGTAGGTAGAGCATTAAAAGACGGAGAAGTTGTACTGTTTGAGTATCTTGTTACCTCTGGTAATGAGGCAAATGACGTAGATAGGTTCTCATACACTGGTAGAATGACGGATACACTAGGTCAAAGTTATTCTCCTGCTGCTGTGACACTTACAAAAGTGTCAAGATCACAAAACGGAACTGCTGCTGAGACCATTGAGTCTATTAAATACAATGCTCCAAGGTTCTACTCCTCACAATATCGTGCTGTGACTGCAGGAGACTATGCTATTCTTACTAAAAAGGTATATCCTAATGCAGATGCAGTGGTAGCATACGGTGGAGACTCTCTAAACCCTCCTGTATATGGTAAAGTATACGTTGCGGTAAAGACTGCTACAGGTGCTACACTTAATGATGCGACTAAAAAATCTATTGCTGCAGATTTAAGAAAGTATGCAATGGCATCTATTGACCCTGTAATCATTGATCCAGAGAATCTTTACATCTATACTAAGGTATTTGTTCTTTACGACACTGGTAGTAGTTCAGATACATCTACTATCAAGACAAATGTACAGACTGCAATCAGTCAGTGGGCAACACAAACACAAATAAACAACTTTAACAGTACATTTAGATCACAAGCATACGAGAAAGCGATTACACTATCAAATAATGCTATTACAGACGTATCTCTACAGGTCACTCTATTGAGATATATCGTCCCTATAGTCAATCAAACTAACACATATACAATATCTACTGGTTCTGCTTTGTATAACTCCGCACCAAGTAAGACATCTCTTACTACAGATGGAGCAAAAGAACCAATTCTACTCTCTGGACAGTTCCGTTCAGCAGATAGACCAGGTGTTGATCAACAATTCGAGGATGATGGATATGGAAACCTTAGAACATTCTACAATACAGGTACAAGAAAGATCTTTACTAACACTTCTGCAGGGACTGTCAACTATGACACAGGAGAAATTGCCTTTGGTCCTATATCTGTTATTGGAACAGGTACAAATATTGCCACCACTGGTGTAACAATTACTGATTCAACATCTGGTGCAGGTTCTGTAAGTGATCCAGCTGCATTACCAACAGCATTATCATTACCAATTCAGTTCATTCCTGCTAACAGTTCTACCATACCTGCCTCAACACCAGGCACAATTATTAACTTAGTAAGTCCTGAAGTGACAATTTCACCGATTGGAACTGCTCCACCTCCTTCAATCCCACTAAATAGTTTGAGTCCAACAGTGTTTGACCAAACACCAACATTAGTAGCGGTAACCTAATAGGTTAATGACAAATATCAACAAAGTCTCACAGGCAATTGTTGCCCAGACTCCCGAATTTATCGAGTCTGACTATCCACTATTCAATAGATTTCTTGAGTATTACTACCAATCTCAAGAGAAGACTGGTCTTGGGCAGAATATTCTAAACAATTTTCTCGGATACCTTGATATTGATAGGTTAGACGTTGGTATATTAGATGGTAAGACAAAATTAGTAGAAGCAATAACTGCAGATAGTGAAAATATTGTTGTAGAGTCAATTGACCAGTTCTTAGAAGAGTCTGGATCTATTCTTATAGGTAATGAGGTTATCTACTATGAGAGTATAACCAGTTCTCCAAACATTGCTCTTTCACCAGGTATTTCATACGATCAGGTAAAACTTAAGTTTGTTAACCTTGCCACACCTATTAATGACTTTGATGGCACTACTACTCAGTTTAATCTAACATCTCAAGACAATCCAATTGCACCTCCATCTGCACAACATTTGATTGTGTCTGTATATGGCGAGGTATTGACCCCTGTGACCGATTACACGGTCAATGGAACCACTATTACCTATGCAACTGCTCCTAGAACAAAGATTCCTTCTGATGATGCTATAAACACCTTTATTACATACCTAGATGGTTTTGTAGAGAATCAGATTGTTGCACTCGATAATATTTCTAACTCCTTTGGTGAAGGTAAGACACAATTTAGAATAACACGTAATGGTTTAGCATACGAACCAATTGTAGATGAATATGTAATTGCAATATACGACAAAAGATTATTAATACCCAAAGTAGATTACTTTATAGATGGTGCAGACTTTCTATTTGCTACCGCACCTACAAACGGTAGATTTTTATCATTATACTCTATAGAAGCACCTGTACCTTCTTTTGGTAGTGGTGCGGAAGGTTTTGCACGAGTAAATGATGCAGGTCAACTTACTGCTATCTCAACTAATGTAAATGGTAGTAATTATAGATTTGAATATCCACCAAAAGTTTCTATTAACACAACTACTGGATCTGGTGGTGCAGCAACAGCATTAGTAAATGGTATCAAGAGTGTAAGTCTTCTTGATGGTGGTAAAGGTTATAGTGATACAAACCCTCCTGTTGTTCAGGTACAGTCTCCAACTAAGACTGGATCTACACAGGCAACAATGAAAGCAACAGTAACTAATGGTGCTGTTACTGGTGTAGAATTAGTTGGATCAGGTTCTGGATATACATTTACACCTAGAATCACTTTTAGACAACCTGGCGGTGCTACAGTTGCCACTCCGACGTTATCTAGTGGATCTATTAGTGGTGGTTTAACAATAGTAAATGCAGGATTTGGATATACAACTCCTCCTACAGTGTATGTTGATGAACCAACTGGTAATAATCCAATCAGAGCATCTTTCCAAACAGTTCTTGCTGCAGACGGAACTATTGCATCTATTACTACAATTAACGCAGGACAAGGTTATACATCCGTTCCAAGAGTAGCGATTGTAGATCCTGTTGGTGCACAAGTACTAGAAGTTGTTGTTGACGGAGACGGAAGAGTTATTCGTATCGATATACTTAACGGAGGAAGCGGATATGATGAAGTTCCTTCCGTTTATATTGTTGATAAACGTGTAGATGGTACTGGAGCATACGCAGGTGGTACAGGTGCTACCGCAACTGCTGCAATATTTAACGGTGCAATTACAGATATTAACGTAAGTGCGTTCGGAACTGGATATTCTGCTGCAAATCCCCCTTCTGTTGTAATTCAAGCACCTCCAAGTGCTGAAGCGTCTGCGGATATAGGTTTAAACGAGGTTACAGGTTTTAAAGTTAATCAGGCAGGTAAGGAATATAATAAAGCACAGTTCGTAGGATGTGCACGTGCTGCATCTGGTATCGTAGAATACACGGAAGATGGTAATGCAGTATTCTCTAACAATACTACTGCCTCAGCTGCTTCTGTTGATACAGAGGTAAAATGTCTTGACGCATTATTTGTAAAACGTTTATTAGACAAGTATACACAACAGTTCTTACCCGATGTACCAGAACTAGACTATACAAAGATTGATGTTCGTACAGCAATCAAGACTATTAAAGATTTCTACTCCGCAAAGGGTACATCATTCAGTATTGCGTATCTATTCAAGTTATTATACGGTGAAACCGTAAGTATATCATATCCAAAAGATCAGATTATCAAACCATCTGCTGCAACATGGTCTATTGATACTATTTTAAGAGCAACTAAGGTTTCTGGACTTGCTACAGACATTAGAGATGGTCTTCTACAACAAGAAGCAGATATTGCGGATCCTAATGTAAGAGCTGCATCTGCGTTAGTTGAAAACTATATTTCAATCAAAACATCTACAGTAGAAATATTTGAACTTGTTCTGTCTGAAGAAACTATTACAGGAACGTTTACCGTACCTTATAAGACAAAACTTGCTGAACCATTAAATCAAACCGACTCAATCATTACGGTTGACTCTACTATTGGTTGGCCAGAAAGAAACGGTGAATTCATAATTGGTTCGGGTGCTACTGCAGAATTAGTACAATATAAGGAAAAATCACTTAACCAGTTCATTGAGTGTACTCGTTCAGCAAACGGAGTTGTAGAGGACTGGGATTCTGCTACTGAAGTTACATCAAACTTCCAAGTAAAGATTAATAAAGACACACCACAAGAAGTTGTGATGAATGTTGTTGGTATTGTTGATGCACAACAAACATCTCTAACTGACACAGGTTCTTATTACTTGCAAGGTGATAAACTAACAGTTTCTAAGTTAGGTGGTACTGGAACATCTCCTTTACTTACAACTTGGTTATACAACGTTAAAAAACTGATTACTGTTAGTGGTGTTACATTTGGTGGTGTAAATAACCAATCTGCAACTGTTACTTGTGCTAACAATCATGGTTTGTTAGTTGGAGATCAGGTTACAGTCTATGGTGCAAACCCAATCATCTATAATGGTACATTTACTGTCACATCAAGAGATAGTGAGACAGTATTCCAGTATGCACTACCACAACCTGCAGCGATCGTACCTCAGGGTAATATTCTAGTATCAGTTGACTTAAACAAAGGTAAGTCTGATACCAGTACAATTTTAAATGCAGTAGGTCCTTATACTACTAATATACAAAACTCATTCTTTAATGATAATCATACTTACGTTGCATCAACTGGTATACCAAACTATTCTATAGGTCCTTTTCCTGGTTCTGCTCTTTTACCTGGCAACCAACGTAAATTAAACAGATTCCCTGCATTACCTACTACAATATCTACAAAGAACACTATTTCTTCAGGTCCTATTGGTACATGGGTAAATGGTGTTTCTGTATGGTCATATAAGTCAACACAAAGTAAAACTTTCGGTGCTATAACCAGTATTGCTATTACTAATGCAGGACAAGGTTATGATGCTGCATCTCCTCCTGTTATCACTATTTCTGGTGGTGGAGGTACAGGTGCTACTGCTAGTGTTATAGTTAATGGTTCTATCTCTGAGATTACAGTAACAGCAGGTGGTTCTGGTTATACATCTTCTCCTCTAGTATCAATCGTTGGTGGAGGCGGTTCAGGAGCAGCAGCAACTGCTATTATTACTAAAGGTGTTGTATCAAGAATTCTAATTAATGCAGGTGGTACAGGATATACTTCACAACCATCTATTACTATTGTTGGTGGCGGAGGAACTGGTGCTGCGGGCACTGCAAGTGTCAGAGGTCCTATTAATACCGTTAATATTACCAATGGTGGTACTTCTTATACCAGTGCACCGACTGTAAGTCTATCTTCTGGTTCAGGAGCCGTCGCCCAGCCTATCGTAAGTAATGGTAGAATCATTTCTATCGCTATCATCTCTGCAGGTTCAGGATATACTACAGCACCTGAAGTTAGTATTCAAGGTGTTGGATTTGGTGCTGTTGCTCGTGCTACCATAGACACTGATGGTGAAAACGCAGGTAGAGTGACAAGTATTACTATTGTCAACCGTGGTATTGGATACGTTCAAGGAACTACTCTTATTAATATGACATCTGTTGGTCAAGATGCAGTCTTTACACCTTCAGTATTTAAGTGGACATATAACTTACAAGCAACATCTGTATTAGACGCTGCTAAAGGTGGAGTATTTGAAGGATATAATAATCAGTATGGTGGAGAATATGCTCATTTATCAAATCCACAAAAATTACGTTTCATTCTTGGTGATAACCTACAAGAAGCAACCGTAGGTACTATAACTGAACAAGAAACACAGTTAACTCACTCTCCTATTATTGGTTGGGCATTTGATGGAAACCCAATATACGGTCCTTATGGATATACTGACCCTACAGATCAAGCATCTGCTATTACAAGACTAAGAACTTCATATAGACTACAGACTGCTCTTGTACAAAGTGATACTAATCCAACTCCTGTAAGAACTGCAGGTCCTTTGCTTAGTGCAGAGGCAGCAGGTAATTTTGTTGAAGACTATGAGTATATCTTTAACCTTGGTGATCTAGACCAGTATAATGGTAGATTCTGTAAGACACCTGAGTATCCTACAGGTAGATATTGTTATTTTGTTACTATTGATGCTACTGAATCAGGTAATCCAGAATTCCCTTATGTCTTAGGTCCTAGTTTTAACTCTGTTGTTGATAGTTGGAACTTAAGCACAAGTGCTGTACAGCAAAATATTCCAACTGGTGTTGTAAGATATCGTGATCCATATGAAAATGTTGATATTGATGTTGAAAGAGCACCTAACGCTTCTACTAATGCTCTAACAACTGAAGATGGTCTAATACTATTATTTGATCCAGAAGATACTAATAGAGATGGACAAATAGATGCTGACGAACAAGATGTTGCAAATCTTGGACAGTTATTTGAAGAATCACCTTTACAACTATTTGATTACTTCCCTAAAGTTAGATTTGACTCAAAAGTTGATATTGAAGTAGAAACAACTAACAAATTTGAAGATGCTAACGTTACTGGATTTACTATTGAGAACTCAGGTCTATCATATCAGGTAAATGACCGTTTAGTTTTTGATAATACAGGAACTGGTGGAGACGGTGCTTCTGCACGTGTTTCTCGTATTAAAGGTGAGTCAGTTGCTACTTACACCTTTGAAAGTATAAGTGGTAATAACTTTGGTGTTTTAACAACTTCTAATCCACACAACTTAGTTGCAGGTGACAGTATATTTGTTGATTATACACCTGTGATGGATAATACTAACAAACAGTTTGCTGTTCGTCAGTATAGAGGTATAGAAGAAATACAAATTACACAAACTGGATCTGGATACAATACTGATATTCCTCCTACAATCATCATTGATAGCACTAGCGGTCAAGATGGTGAGTTGGAAGCAGTTGTATCTACTGTAGGTTCTATTGATTCTGTTAATATTATTAATTCTGGTTCTGGATACTCAGCAAATCCAAGAGTTATACTTTCACATCCACAGATCTTTAAAAAAGCAGATTACTACCTATCATTCATTAATAATAACAATTATGTCAAAGTCAATGATACCTTCGTTAACGATAACAAGGAAGTATTCATCTGTGGTAAAACAAAAGACTCAAGTGGCAACGTCGTTGCATTCGTCTCTAAATTATCAGCAACTGGTGTTAAAGAATGGTCAAAAACTCTTGAACTCTCTGGTGGATTAAATTACGCAGAATTTAATTCATTATATGTTGATGGTGATGATATTTGGGTTGTAGGTATTAACAAACCAAATAGCAATATTCTTAATGCATATAATCCTGATATAATTCTTTGTAAGTATACACAGGCAGCAAACGGTCTAAGTGCAACACTTTCATTCCAAAAAGCATATGCAGGTATATCTGGTAGTACTCGTGCTGATAATATCTCAATAATTAAAAAGTATAGTGCAACTCGTTATATAATCGGTGGACATACAAATACAAACTCTGTAAACCCTGATGATGCATTTATAGCATCTATTGATACATCAGGTAATTTTGCTATTAAGAGAAAATTTGCTTCTTCAAATAAATCTGAAAGAATTACTGATATTATCTGTAATTACAACCAAGCAACAGGTTCACAAGATGTTTATTTCTGTATGGAGACTGCATCTACAGCAAACGCTTTAGATGTTGATGTTGCTGTTGGTAAGTGTCAGATTGGAGTCAATGCCATTACTGTTGACTGGATCAATACTTATGCTAGTTCTCTACATTCTATGATAGACACTAGCATTGCAATAGATGAATTTAATGAAATCTATATTAATGCTACATGTAGACAAAAAGCAAATGATACTGATAGAGACAGTGTTTGGGTTGGTAAGATTGATAGTACAGGTGCTTTACTTTGGAACTATCGTTATCTAACACCAGGCAGAGATGTTACATCCTGTGGTAAGTCTGCTATTGACTTATTTGGTGATCTTAATATTGCATATACTAGAGATAATAATACTAATGAGTACAAAACAATTGATACTCTTAAGATTGGTTATAATGGTACTATTAAGAATCATACAACTACAGAATTTACTGCTGATAATATAGAAGGTTTACAGGCACATGCTTTAGATGTTGATACATCTGGTGATGTACATGTATTTGGTCAGACTTATTGGAATAGAAATGAATTTGTTATACCATTCACATCTAGTGCTCTTACAGATACTACAACCCATTATACTGCTGCTCTTACAAGCACAAGCGACTCGTTTAGTTATGACAATACAAATGGATGGGGTAAGATCTTAGGTGCAACAACAGCAGCACCAAGCGTTTGGACAAATACTAATATTAAATTTGCAGCTGCAGACTTAGGACAAAAACTTGCAGGAGATTGGACATTAGAATTCTTTATATTCAAGGATGCTACAAACAGTAATGTATTCTCCCAGCCTAAAGAAACACTTTTTGCTATAGGTGATGCTACAGTATCTACTGGTGGACTACATTTATACTATGATCAGTCTTCTGCAGGTCCGAGTGGTCCTTTGACAATGACTATCACTAATAGTAGTACAAGTATTAACTCTGCAGGTAGTTCTCTAACATCATCTCAAACAAACTTATATGCTGATAATACATGGCAAGCAATTGCAGTAACTAAGAGTGGTGATACATTTAAGGCATATGTAAACGGAATAGAAGTTCTTACTGGTACTATATCAGGAACATCACTAGGTGCTAAAGATCTATACTTTGGTAATATACCTGGTGCAAATGGTACATTAGGTCAGTTTAGATCTAATGAACAGGGTCAATTCCACATAGATCACTTACGTTTAAGAAATAGAGCAGTCACACCAACAGTTCCAACTGATATACTAGCATTACCTACTGCAGGTGCATATGGTCTTTCATATGACTGGGTTGATGATGCATGGTTTACTGATGCAATGAGTCGTTATGATTACATTGAATATGCAGGATATGGTATTAAGGTTGACAAACCTGCAGATGCAGCAAGATTAGGAAATCAGGGTAAGAAACCTAATACTGGTATAACCTTCACAAGAACTGCTGTGACTCCTGTTATTGGTTCACCTCTCACAATAAATGTAAATGGTTTCGCTCTAGGTGATGCAGGTTATCAATCATTAGACTTTGATGATAGTACTACAACCATGACTGAGGACACTGAGACACTATCTCATGTTCAAGATGTTTGGAGTTCTAGAACTGCTACTGTTCCTTCACCAGGTTCACAAAAACTGAAAGTAACTGCAGTTGTTAAAGACAGATACTACTTTAAAGTCACACCTACAATTAAAATTGATAATGTTCAAGAATTAACTGTTAACCAAGCATTTAACTTTAGTATTGGTTCTAAATTAGTATTAAAGAATGATTCTGGTCAATTTGTTAATAGTGGTTATATTATTAGAAAGGATGATGCAAATAATAAGGTTTACCTAGCAGTTAATAATAATGCTTGGAGTAATGATCTAAACACTGGTCAATTATCTACAGAACAATTTAATGAGCAGAGTAGTTATGGTATTACTGGTGCAATTCCTAATGATATCAATGAAATAACAAACTATACTTTTGCAGAAATTAATAATCAAACACCTGGCACATTTATTATCAACTTAGATGGTTTTGATTTAGATGGTACAATAGCAGATATACCTGCAACTATTGCTTTAAGTGCAGCAGGTACAGGTTATCCTAATACTGGTGATAGTATTCCTACAACTACAACTAATGGTGAGGCAACTGGATTAATCGTTAATTACACTGCATCTGGTGGTGTTATACAAACTATTACTATAGGAAACGCTGCAGGTAGTGGATATAAAGTTGGTGATGAAGTTGTAGTAACTGGTGGTAATGGAGATGCTAAATTTACTATTAACTCTTGCACAGGTAATCTAGACTCATTCGCAACATTCAAACCATATGCTGATGCTGACTACTCTGTAAGAATAGATCAAGTTTCTGGATCATCTGCATATATTGTTGGATCTGTAGTTACTATAGGATCTGGTGCAATTACATGGAACGCTGATTACTCTCAAGCAACAATAGCTGGATTAACAGGTGTTCTTAAAATTACTCTAGTTGCTAATTTAACTAAGATTCTTCAAGCAACTGCTGTAGCAAATAGTGATGAAGTGTATGTTATTACAAGTACAAGTCATTACTTATCTACAGGTGATATGGTTTATGTTGATGGAAACCCAACACAAACTATTGGTGCCACTTCATATGATGAATATGATGGTGCATTTGCTGTACAGACTGTTGTAAGTCCTCTTGAATTTACTTACAAGTTAAAGACAGCTGCTCTAACTGCTCCTGCTACATCAGCATCTGATGTAAGTATCTTTATTAAATCACCTACATTAAAGATGTATTATGGTCATCAGTATTTGTTTGACCTAAGTCATTCATCTATGGCGGGTGGAAACTTATCATTTGCAAAAGATAATCTATACAAACTAGAATATTCATTCAACTCTATAGAAAGAGTTGGTACACCTGGTGTTACTGGTGGTGGACAACCAACTCCTACAGTAAAGCTTAAAGTTGATAGAAGTATAGTAACAAATATATCATATTACTTTGATCCATCAAGAACAGGCACTGATAGCCCAGTGGTACCTGGCAGCTACCTTGATGTTGTAGATTCTCCATATAACGGAACATTTGAGATTAGTTCTATTGCAGGTGCAACTATTACTAAGGGTGCTGATATACTCAAGTTCCCACTTGCTAATGAACCAGAAGGTGCTGCAACTATATCACAAGCATCTTATATGACAAGTTCTACCAAAGCGGTTGGTTCTATTGGTGATATTCGTATTGTCAATCCAGGTGGTTTCTATACTAAGTTGCCTATTGTTAGTGGTATTACATCAAGTAGACAAATTGAAAGAGTACAGATAAATGCACCAGGTACTGAATATGCAGTAGGAACTTATAGTGGAGTTTCTATTGGTGGTGATGGAGAGGGTGGATTCGTTTCTATCACTGTTGCAGATGGAACTGATGCAGAAGGATCTACAATACCAGGTCAGATAAACAACGTTGTTGTAACATCGCCAGGTAAAAATTATACTACAGCAACTATTGATATTAACGCCATACCAGGTATTCTTGGATCGGGTTTGACTGGATCAGGTGCAGAATTAGTAGTTGTTATACCATCTGCAGGTACAGGAGCATCTATCTTTACTTCAGGAACTAATGTAGGTAAGATTAAGAAACTTAAGAACAATAACTTTGGTTATGATTATCCACATGACTATACACTACGCCCTGAAATATCATTCCCAATAAACGCACAGCTTACTTCTACAAGTATACTTGATAGTATTACTATTACAGATCCAGGTACTGGATATTCACAGGCACCTGCTGTTGTTATCACTGGTGGTGGAGGTTCTGGTGCTGTTGCTGAAGCAACAATTAAGAATGGTAGATTAGATGTTATTATTGTTAAAGATCCTGGTGCAGGATATTCTTCAACTCCAACTGTTGCACTGAGATCTTCATTCAACTATGTTGTAAACCTTGACTTAGGATTACTACAGTTTGCTTTCCCACATGGTATTGCAAATGGTGCTGCAGTTACATTGAATGTTGTTGATACTGGTGATGGTGCTGAGTTCCCTCTTGCATCAGGTGCTGTTGGTAGATTGAATAGTAGTACAACTTACTATGCTATATCTGGTACTGCAAACTCACTAGAAGAAGATCAATTAAAACTTGCTATTACTGCTGCTAACGCTTCACTTGGTGATGCATTATCATTCTCTAACGCAGGTACAGGTCGTCAACAAGTATTAACTGAATCATTCGGTGGATCTGCTACTGCAAACGTTATTACATCAACATTCCTAGAAGGAGAACTTGTATATCAAGGTGATTCACTTGATACTGCAACTGCACAGGGATTTGTTTCTACTAACTCTGGTTGGCAGGTAGGACCTAGAGTACTTAAGATTGTTGATTACACTGGAGACTTTGCAGCGAATCAAAGAATTACTGGTGTTATATCTAAATCTTCTGGTATCATTACAGATCTTAAGATTGCTCGTGGTGTTCTTGAGATTGGATCTATTACTAAAACTACAGGTCAATTTATTGATGATGTTGGTAAACCATCTGAGATTATTCAGAAGATTCAAGACTCTTACTATTATCAGGACTTCTCTTATGCTGTTAAATCTTCTACTTCTATTAGTGAGTGGAAAGAGATTCTTATCAAGAACGTACACCCTGCATCATTCAAAGTATTTGGTGAACTTAACTTAAATGAGTATGGATTTATTCCTAATAAAGAGACATTCTTCCAATTAACAAAATCAGTTGAATTAGCACAAGAAGCGATTGTTCCTAATATCCAAAACTTTGCTCTTGTTGAACCAGTTTACACAGAATTTAATAACACCGAAGTATTATTCAGACAGAAACGATTAACATCTTCTGAGAACATCCTAACATCTGTTGTACAGAGAATTGATGATATATCATCTCTATTCGACGGTGAAAGAACTGCGTTCCCATTACAAGTTAATCAGACTAATATTGTTGCTAACGCAAACCAGTTAATGATTGTTCTTAATGGTATTGTACAAACACCTGGCACTGCATTTAGTATTCAGCAGGACTCTATTGTATTTGTTGAACCACCACAACCTCCTGCTAGTGTTAAGTATGTAAACGTTACTATCAATCTTATACAAACAGTTGATTTAAACTTTAGTAATATTAGTGGTATTTTCCCTAGTATTGGTAATACTGTTGTAGGTACTTCATCTGGTGCTCGTTTAACAGTCACAAAAGTTGTTGGTAATGTTATTACTGGTTTCATAACTCAAGGAACATTTATATTACCTACTGCAGGTGGCGGTGGTGGTGAATTATGTACTGTTAGTGCTACTGGATTCTCTGCTAATATTGCAACAAGAAGTGTATCTCTAGTTATTGATCCTGTATCTACAAGCAACTTCCCTGATAATGCAGATATTACTGCAGGTACAGTCTTTACAGGTCAAACATCTGGTGCTGCAATGACAATTACCAGTATATTAGGTAATACTATAACTGGAACTATTAGTCTAAGCACATTCCAAGCAAACGAGACTATAACTGGAACTTTAGCAACAGGTAGTGCAGCATTCTCTGGCACAGTTTATTCTGTAAATGGTACTGTTGCTAGTGGTGGATTGTTTATATTTAATGAGCAAGTTTCTAACTTTGAAGGTAATACTGCAAAAGTTGAAAGAGTTAACTTACAGACAGGTCAGGAAACACCTCTTGCACAATTACGTTATACTGTTGGTACTTCTACAACTTCTATAGAAGTAGTAGCATATAGAGTTGATAATACTCAAGCAGATGCTGTAGTTCCTGCAGGAACATTTACATTACAAAATAATTATCAGTTTGGATCGGAGATTGTTAAGGTAACTGCTGTTGTACAAAATAGTAATTCTACAACACTTACTGTGGTCAGAGCACAGTCAGGTACAACTGCTGTTTCACATCAGGAAGATGTTCCTGTATACAGCACTGATATATCAGTCACAAATACTTTAACTTTAAGTAAGACTGCAGGTACATATCAGTCCACACCAGGATTATTTGATATTCAACTCAATGACTATATTATTGCTGCACAATCAGGTGTTGTAGCACAGGTTACTGCATCTAGTGTATATCAAGATCCTACAACTAATGAGTTTATTGGACAGGTTAATATATCACCAGGATCATCATTCTTTGGTTTACTATTCAACAGAATTACATCACAGACATATCCAAACGTTGTTCTTGATAACATTGCTAACTCTCAGGTTAATATTGTTAATTATACAGATAATAATACTCCATTCAACGAAAACTTCCCTGCTAATGAGCAAATCAATAATTATGTAATTCCATATGATAATGCTAGTGGCACAATCCAAGAAGGAGAGGATATTAGAAATTACAAATTAGAGTATGGTAATTCTAGTGGTGATTTTACTGCAGGAGAAGATGCTAAGATCCGTAAGATCACATTTGATAATAAGAAAGGAACTGGTTTCTTTGTAGCAGGTCAAAATATCAGAATTGGTTCTGTAGGAAGTGGTGAAGGTACAAAGGCAGAGGTTGTTGGTTTCAGTCAAGCAAGACAAACAGTTTATCTTGGTAAGATTGGTAGATGTCAATACAATGGACAAGATATTCACTCTATTGCATTTGCAGGTAATGCACAACTTTCTACTGCTTCATTTAAGTTTGGTGGATCATCATTATTATTAGATGGTACAGGAGATTATGTAAATATTGCTTCTTCTAGTGAATTTGGATGGGGAACTGCTGCATTTACTATAGAGTTCTGGATGAATCCTGGTTCTGGATCAATATCTGGAACTGCAACTCTAGTAGATCAAAGAGAAAATGCAACTGAGGTTGCTGCTAGAATTTATCTAGAAGCAGCTCAGATTCGTTATAATGTAAATGGATCAGATCTCGTAACTTCTGGTGCTACAACTGTTAATAATAACACTTGGTATCATGTAGCGATTGTTAGATCTTCTACAACTACTAAGATATATCTTAATGGTGTTGAAGTTGGTACTGGAACTGATAGTAGCAACTTTGCTGCTAAACCAATTAGAATCGGTATGGATTATAACGGTGCTAATGGATTTACAGGATATATTGATGAATTTAGAGCATCTGCTACTAACCGTTATACATCAGCATTTACTTCTCAAACTGGAATACACCAAGGTGATACAAATGCTAAGTTATTAATTCATTTTGATGGTTCTAACGGTCAAACATATACTGAAGATTGGTCTGGTTATGTTGCTCCTGCTATTGGAGATGAGTTTAATAATGATTCAATATTAGCAACATCTCGTACTACTGGTGCACCAGCTGGATTTGTTGGTAGAACACACAGATACTTAAACGCTGCTGATCACATATTATTAAATAAAGATCTAATAAAGGCAGAAGCACTGTACATTATGAAACAGGTATTCCCTGCTCATACTGTTAAAGGTGGAGATGCTGTTGCTATGACAAGACTTGAAGTTCTTATACAAGCATTAGTAGATGATCTTCGTAATGGTAGTAATAGTCATATTTGGAATACATCTGCATCTTATATTGATAGAACAACTAACCCAATATCAATAGCAACTGGAACTATTGAAGGTGATGTTCCACAAGAAGTATTTGCAACTGAAATTGTAGAGAAGATATCAAAATTTGTTATTAATAACGTTCCTTGGGATATTCAAGATACAAGTCATTCATTTACACAGAAGTATGATGGAACTTTACAAGATTCTGATTATCCATCTGCTGTAAACTTCACTCCTACAGGTGCAACTTATAATGCTGCAACTGGAGATATGGTTCTTACCAGCTCCAGTCACGGATTACTTTCACCTCGTGAAATTACTGCATCAAATGCCACATACACTGCTACCACTGGTGTTTTAACTATTACATCTAACGGTCACAACATTCAGACTGGTGATAGAATAAAGTTAAAACCAAATTCTATTACCATGACATGTACATCTGATGGTAATACAGTATCACAATCTTATCCTCGTCCTGATGATCCAGCTGGTCAAGGTTGGATGGAAGTCACAAGAATTGATGCAAATAACTTTAGTGTTAATGTTGGTAAATCTCCTACTGTAAATTACACAGTAACAGATGGTACTTATGACGGTGAGACTGGATTCTTAACAATGGACATTGGAGACAATGATCTAAGAACTGGTTGGAAGTATACACCTGAGGGAATTGCTTATAATCCATCAACAGGTGTGATGACAATTACTATTGCTAATCATGGATTCTATGTTGGTGATAGAGTGATGTTTGGTGTAAATTCACTCGTCTTTACATGTGCTCAAGATAGTAATGCTACAGATCATGCATATCCTAGAATTACTGATCCTTACTATAATAAGTGGATTGCAATAGGCAACGTTACTACAAATACATTTACTGTAAACGTAGGTACTTCAAGTAATACTACAACTCATGTATTCAAGTATGCACTACCTAATTCAATGGTTCGTTCTGGAGAAACTCTAAGACTTTCCAAAGATGCAGTATCATTTAAGTGCTCACAAGATAATTTCAGAACTATACACTCTTATCCAAGAACTGACGATCCTGGTTATAATACATCATTACCAATCTGGACTAATGGTACTACATTTACAGCAACAAATGCATCATATAACCAGACAACAGGTGATATGGTCATTACCAGTAATGCACATGGTCTTACACTAACTGATGAAGTTAGAATTGAATTAAATTCTCTAACATTTAGTTGTACTAAAGATGGTAATAAGACAACTCATTCATATCCTCGTTCTACAGATCCATACGCACAAAGATGGTTAAGAATTACTGCTAAGACAGATAATACATTTACAGTTAATGTTGGTATAGGTGCTGTTGCTGATCAATATCTTCATACATTTGTTTCTGCTCTTGAGAACGGTCTTACTAAGAGAGATAATACAATCACAGTTAATATTGGTAAATCACCAACAGTTAATTACCAACCTCAATCAGGAACATATAATGCTACCACAGGTGCACTTGAGATAAACATTGGAAGTCATAGTCTTCCTGCTCCAACAACTCATACAGTCACAAATGCAGTATATGTACCTTCAACAGGTATCATGACATTGACTATTGCAGGTCATAACTTCTCTAATGGTGAGAAAGTTAAGATTGCAGATAACTCATTGAGATTTACTTGTGCACAAGATAATAATGCTACAAACCATGACTATCCAAGATCTACTGATGCTGTAAGTAATAAGTGGATTCCTATTTCTAACGTCACAACAAACACATTTGATGTACAAGTTTTAGATAGTATTCCTTCCACTAACGTCACTGCTCATACATTTGTAAGTGCAACATCTGGTGGTGTAAGTAAAGCAAACTCAACTATTAAGTTAGCACCTAATTCTATCAAGATGACATGTGATCAGGATAGTGATGCTACAGTTCATCTATATCCAAGATCAGAGCAAGATAGACATACTGCTACAACTGGAACAACTTACAATCCTGTAACTGGTGTAATGACAGTCACAACTGCAGCTGCACATGGATTGAGAACTGGTACACCAATAATGTTCCAAGATTTATCTCTTACATTTACATGTGGTGAAGATAATAATGCAACTAATCATCCATATCCAAGATCTACAGACTATGCAAGTAATAGATGGTTATTTGTAGCATCTGTTCCAACTACAACTACATTCACTGTTGTTGTTCTAGATAAGATTCCTTCTACAAATACAACAACTCATACATTCGTATCTGCTATTAAGGGTGGAATTATAGAGGGTGATCCTTTAGTTGCTCAGGCAGTTCCTATTGATGCTGTTACAGGTTCAACTATCACAATTAATACTCTTGATGGTTATACACCTTCTAACACAACTACTCACGTTGTAACTGGATTTGCAGGTCATCAGTACACACCTTCTGGTGCAACTTATGATGCAGCAACTGGTGTCATGGAATTGACATTTGCAACTACTAACTTTACTCCAACCAATGCAACATATAATCCTACTACAGGTGATATGGTATTGACTATTGGATCTCATACTTTGAGTGTTGGTGATACAGTTAGAATCGCACCTAATTCTTTAGTATTCACATGTACATTAGACAGCAACGTTGCTCAGAAGTCATATCCAAGAGCAAGTAGCAATGATTATCCATACAATTATGATCTAACAATCACTAATGAAACTGCAACTACAATTACAGTCAATGTAAATGGTGATGGTACACCAATTTCAGATACTTCTGCACATACATTTGTATCTGCAGCAACTAACGCTGTTCAGTATGGACATCAGATTAAAGAACATGAAAAGATTCAATTAGCATCAGGTGCAGTCACATTTAGTTGCACAATGGATGGCAATAGTTCTAACAAAGCATATCCTCGTTCTACTGATCCTATCACTGGTAAATGGTTAAGTGTATTCAATGTAGACTATAATAAACTAAGCATCAATGTTGGTAAATCACCTCTAAGGAAATTTACTCCTACACATGTTGATTATAATCCTACAACAGGATTCATGACACTTACAATAGGTCGTCATAATCTAAGAAAGGGAACTGCAATTAAGATTGCTACAAATTCAATAGTATTAAGATGTGCTCAGGATAACTATGCTACAGATCATGCATATCCTCGTACTACTGATCCTAACTATAATACTGCGGTCACAATTACTGATGTTACTGATGACACAATTACAGTTCAGACATTAGCAAGCACTCCTTCTACAAACACTTCTAATCATATATTTGTTTCTGCTACTGCTGATTCTATAACTACTGGTGGAAACTACGCACACACATTTGTATCTGCAACAAGTAATGGAATCACAAGAGCACTTCTTCAGACAGGCGGTAATTATACACATAAGTTTGCATCTGGACTTGCTAATGGGGTATCTACAGGTGGTAATTACACACATACGTTCGTATCTGCTACAAGCAATGGTATCGATGTTGCAGGAGACTCTGTAATTATCTCAGATAATTCATTATCATTCACATGTACTAAAGATAATAATACTACAACTCATACATATCCAAGATCCACTGACCCTGCATCTGCTCAGGTATTACCAATTAGTGCACATACTACAGACACATTTACAGTTAATGTTGGTGTAGGTGCTGCTGAAGATCAGTATACACATACATGGACTGCATCTAATTCAAATGCAGTTACAAAAGTATTCTACTCATTATCAGATTGTTCTGATGTTATTACAACTCAAAACAACTTAGTCACCATATTAACAGATACATTAAACAATGCTATAACTGCATCTCCTACAGATCATCTTGCTACAGTTACTGCTGTATCTCCTGCTGCTGAATTTGCAGGTGCACGATTAAAAGGATTTAAAGAAATACCATTCCCAGTATCATATCATGATGCTGCAACTGATTTAATCTATACAAATCAAATTGATATAGATACCCAATACAGATATCGTGATGCTGCATATTTGATTCGTCAAAATGCTAGTGTTATTGTTGATAAAACAGCATACGATATGCTACTACGTTATCCAGATCTTGCATTAGATATGCCAAGAAACGCTAATGGTACATCTACTGATGGTACATTACGTTGTAAGACTGATTTACAATTAATTGTTCAAGCAGTTGCTAATGATATTGAAAATGGTGGTAATGAAAAAACTACAGAGGCAGCAAACTTCTATCTTGGAAATAATAATGAACTAAGACATGTTCGTCTACAACCTGTTCAATCAATATATGCTCATGATCGTCTTGCAATTTATATTAAACAATCAATTACTGGAGATTTAACTTATGATAACACCAATGATATTATTACAGGTGACTGGGATACTCCTGGCAATGGAGTTTCTACTTATTTTGATGCTGTTAAGACTGAGGTTGACTCGTTAATTACAGCAGTCAATAATTTAATTGCACCTACCAATAATGACTTTAATATTGCAGGTGATAGATTATACTTCAACAGACAGTATATCGCTGAAGAAGCAACTGGTTTAACATCAGAAGAATTTAGTTATTCATTAAACACTGTACAATATACAGCATTCAGTTATCCTGGTACTGGTAATACTGAGGTTGTACGTCAAGCAAATTTAGTTGATATTATTCAGGGAATGATATCCGACTTACAAACTGGTGGTAATAATAGTACAATAACAGCTTTAGAAACATTCTTAGATTCTAATTTACAAATAATAAATGTAGAAAAAGAATTGGGAGCATTCATATACTCTATATCACAAGTAGGTGTTATTGGTGAGTATGCAATAAACAATAGATTATATGATTTCAACAGTGGATTTACTGCACCTGATTATGCTGCATTGAAGACTGATGAAACTGCATATAGAGATACAGAAACACCAACTGATATTGCTACTGTAGTTACTAGATTTAAAGAGTTAGTTCAAATTGCAGTTGACTTCTTAGGACCTGCTAAACTTGCAGGTAGAAGTGCTACTAAACATATTCTTTACAACTACAACTACTATAAAGAGGAAATTACAAATCAGGTCAACGCACAGTTTGGAGCAGGTTCATGGGTATATGATACCTTCATTACAGATATTACAGATGATTTAGTTCATGATATTATTGCAACTGATCTTACAGATAAGACAACTGCATACGAAATTACATTAACAAGTAATATTGGAAACTATACAGTTGGTGAAGTAATTCATTCAAGCAATGGTGCGTATGCAAAAGTATTAGAATGGAATGAAGATACATCATTCTTGATTGTAGGACCTTTTACAGGAACACAATGGGCAAATGGTAATACTATCGTTGGTAGAACATCTAAGTCAGTAGGTGTAGTTAATGCAGTTGCTGCAGGTTATGACTGGTATAACAAACCAACAAACGTACAAACTATTGCACATGCTAGAACTCTTACATCTAATATAACTGGACAAATTGCAGGTGCTAACCTCTTTACTAATCCAGAAGCAATTGCAACAGATTGGACTGCTACTGAAGCAAGTGTTGTAAACAATAGTATTGCTGCTCCTGATCAAACAATTACTTCTGAAAAGATTGTACCAAGCACTACTACTGCACTTCACACTTTAAATAGAGACTTTAACTTAAATGCATTTGACACATTTGATGATGGCACAATCAAGTTTGACGCAACTAATCAAAGATTTGACGAAGGTTCACAATCAATAACTGGAAATCAGACATTTACATTCTCAGCATTTGTTAAGGCAGCAGGATACACATCAATTCGTTTCCAAATGTCACTTGATGAGGGAACAGCTGCTGTACAAAGAATATTCTTTGACCTTAATTTAACTGCAGGAACTATAGGTTCTGTATTCACACCTCAAAATGGTATTACTAATGATGCCTCAGGAGTAGTTCCTCTTGGTAATGGTTGGTATAGAGCATTTATCACAACTACATTCTCCTTTGGTTTCACAACTCTATCTAATAAAATTATTATTAATAATGCTCAAGGTGCTCAGTCATATGCAGGTGATGGAACTAGCGGAATATATGTTTGGGGTGTTAAACTTACTAAGACTGCACTTGATCCTTATCAGTCTGGTGATGGCACAGTATTCTATTCTGATAATGAATATAATATCAAGCAGTATGCTATTAATACACTTCAGACATACATGCAACAGGCACTTGATAATACACTTACAGAACCTTCACCTAATGCAGGATTCTATAAGTTCTATGATTCAACTGAAGCTGCAAACTATACTACCAAATCAATGGGTAGACTTGTAAGATATAATCTTGATATTATTAGAAATCAAATTAAGACTGGTACATACTATACTCAGATTACATCTCAAAATGGTATTACTATTCCTACTAAGTTATATGGAGAAAGAGATATTCCGATTGGTCTTTCAGGTGGACTGAACAATGCTGATTATGCATATGGATTATCAAGTAATGTATATGGTGAACTTGAATCTATTCTTGAAAACTCAGGTAAAGTTGTTCAGGTATATCAAAGATTTAGAATTGATGGTGATATAACAGACGGTCCTTATACTATGAACGAGACTGTACAGAAACAAGGTAATGCTTCTGTTACTGGTGTTGTTTACGGATTCTTTGAAGATGCAAACTACAAGTATCTTGATGTTAAAGTGACTGCAGGTCCTTGGGCAATTACTGATAATGTTGTTGGTGCAAACAACTCTACAACTGCTCAGATTAGTGCAATAGAGAGTCGTTTACATATTATTGATTTACAAGGTACCTTTACTGATAATATACCATTTAAAGGATATACATCAGCAGTTACTGCACAACCTGCAGGATCATTCTTACAGAATGAAGCTGCTGTCACAGACAATACTGGTGGTACATTGACTGTTGATACTGCAACCTTAAATGGATCATTTGAAGTCAATTCTGTTGTTTACCCTGAGAGTTCTAGACAGTATCTTGATGTTATTAAGTATGATGGATTAGAACTTAAAGTTGGTGCTAAGATTGCATCTACTGGAAATATAAGATTTGGTATTTCTATTATATCCAGTCTTGCTACATTCCAAGTTGGAAATAGACTTTATAAGATTACATCTGGTGTTCAAGATTTGAATACTTACGCTATAATTACAGGTGTAGATATTCCAAATAATTATATCTACGCACAAGAGTTCCAAGGAACATTGACTAATGGTGATACTGTTGGTGATTATGGAGTACAAAGTTTCCCACAAGGTTATGCAAGTATTACTACTAAGGTAACAACTGCGGGTGCTGCAACAGCAACTGTTCAAGATATCAAGACTGTTGGTACTCTTAAGAGAGCATACTTAAGTGATGTTGTAGGAACATTTGATGTTAACGATGCTATTCAGAGTACTGATAATTATAAGGCAGCAGTTTCTGCTAAAGGTGATCTTAAAGCAAGAGTTAAGAGATCATTCAAAGGATTTGATGGTGTACAAACAACCTTTAATCTATCTCAGAATAATGGTACAAGTTATCTACCAGATCCTGCAGGACATTTATTGATATTCATCAATGGTATTCTACAACCACCAGGTGCTACAAACGCATATACTGCGTTCTCTAATCAGATTCAGTTTACTGAAGCACCTGATTTAGGAGCATCATTCACAGGATTCTATGTTGGTAAACTTAGACAGTTAGATGATATATCATTCGAGTTTGATTCATTACGTCAGTCATTCAACTTGAAACGTAATGATGTGTTCTACTCATTGACATTGACTGATGGTGTACAGTCATCATCAATTAGACCAGAGAACAATATCATCTGTTCATTGAACGGTGTTATACAGGAACCTGGTATAGGTTTTGAGATTGTTGGTTCTAGAATCATATTCTCTGAGATTCCTAGATTTGGATCTACATTCGTTGCGTTCTCATATGTTGGTTCTGAGGCAGACGTTGATGCTGCTGAAATTGTACCTCCTGTAGAACCTGGTGATAACATTAGAATACAGGGTGAAACTGAAGATAGAACAGTTGCTGTTATTGAATCTTCTAACTCACTTATTACATTTGATTATCTTGGATCTGTATTTGGTCAAGATGCTACTGCAACTGCTGCACTAACAACTGGATTTATTAAACAGGTACAGGTCACATCTGGTGGATCTAGTTATACTACAAGACCAACTGTAAGGGTTGACTCTATATCTGGTTTTGAAGGTAATATTAGAGCACTTGTAGGTGTTGGTGGAGTTACAATGAGTAATCAAGGTTCTGGATACCAAAATCCTGATATCGCAGTTGAAACTTCTGTTCCAGATGACTGGACTGCACCAGATTTAAGTCAATATGGTGAAGAAGTAGTAGACCCTGAGATAATCACATAAATACTTTATAGCAAAAATCTAGAGGAAGATGGCAAAACAAGCACTAGGTCTTGGTACAATCGCGAACGACAACACAGGGGATACCCTGAGAGCTGGTGGTGACAAGATCAACGATAACTTTTCAGAATTGTATTCTGCATTAGGTAATGGCACAACCCTTACAGTTAATGTCACAAACCCTGCTGCAGGACAAGTATTACGTTATAATGGATCTACATTCCTCCCCTCGGATTATACAAACCTTACAGCTGCCCTCGATGTCAATGGAAACTCTATCATCTCCTCGTCTAATGGAAATATTAACATCGCTCCCAACGGAACTGGTAATCTTACTTTGGGTGTTGGTTCCATTACTAGCACTTTCTCTGGCACTGACGGTTCAATCGACTTACCGACGACAGTAAAATATAAAAACGAATATACATCTCTTGCAGCTGCTCCTGCTGCAGCAACATATACTGGTTATTTCTTCACAGTAGATGGTGATGATAAACCTTATGTAAACATTAATATAACAGCAGGTGGTGTTGGAGATACTAGAGCAGCACTACTAACACAATATTCTGGTATTGATGACTTAGCAAACGTCGATGTCACAACAACTGCTCCAAACTTAAACCAGACTTTAAAATGGAATGGAACTAACTGGGTTCCTGCTGATGATAACGCAGGTGTTAGTTCTGTTAACTTGTTTGCTACAGTTGCAGGTGATTCAGGATCTACAACTGCTGACAGTCAAACAGACACATTAACAATCGCAGGTGGAACAAATATTACCACTGCAGTTTCAGGAGACACACTTACAGTCAATTTCTCTGGTACATTAACTACCACATTAGCAGCCTTAACGGATACAAACACTGCAGGTCTTACTCAAGGTGATAATCTATTCTATAATGGAACTTCATGGGTAGTTACTAGAAGTCCATTAACTTGGTATGAAATAGGTGCACCTGTAGAAGATGCAAGTAGTGACTTCTTAATATCAGGACCAGGACTTAATGGTGCAGTCCGAGACCCTACACTTTATGTTCATAGAGGTTTTAGTTATGCATTTGATAATAGTGTTGAGGGTGGAGGACATCCATTTAGGATACAGTCTTCTCAAGGTTTGACTGGTACTCCTTATACTACTGGTCAATCTGGTAGTGGAACTACTGTATTATATTGGACTGTTCCTTTGGACGCTCCTTCTACGCTGTATTATCAGTGTACACTCCATGCTGCAATGCAAGGAACTATCAACGTAGTGAGTTAATAAATGGCAAGAACCGTTCCAGGTACTGGTGCCGACATTGAACCTATCTTTGACGAAACGTTTGGTGTCCGTGCTGTAAGAGTTGTAAATGGTGGGTCTGGGTATACTCAGGCAGATCCACCTAGACTCACTGTGACTGGTTGTGGAACTCCAACAAGAGATGCAATATTATATCCAATTATAGATGAAGACTCAGGACAAATAGTTCACGTTCGTGTTCTTGATAGAGGTCTTGGTTATGATCCATTAAGATTACAAATTATTCCTGAACAGGAAACTCCTTTTGTTGTAAATTCATTTGATTTTAATAGAATTTGGCAACGTCATCCAAATAGTTTAACTCAAGGAACATTCGGTACTACAGGCACTCCTGCTAGAACAACAGATAGATTAACTATAGTATCAGACAATCATCCAAAACCTTCACAGGTTTATGCAACAGAAAGACAATCTGGTGGTTCTACAGATGTTCTTGATAGAAATTTTAATCAGACATTTATATTCAGAGGTGGTAAGGACGTTCCAAATCCTGGCACTAGAGATTTTCAGAGAAATAAAACATTAGGTATATTAGCAAATGGTGGTCTATTACATACCCCAGAGTGGGGTAGTACAGCTGGTGGAGCACCTATAAACTTTGCTATTGATACTGTAAAGTATGACTATGTAAAAAATACAAGTGTATATGATACAGTTCTTGATAGTCAAACACATTATTATCAGTCAAGTAAAACTATAGATGAATTTGCACTAACAAAAGGTGTATTTGAGTGGGGTTTACTTAGAGTATTTGTTTGGAATATTAAAGTAGAGTTTGACAATATAATGCTTAACGTTTCTAATGTTGATGAAACTTTAGGACAAGTAGAAGTTGGTAGAATCGTAGATGAAGTTAGTGGTACAGGTAGAGGTATAATATCAAAATTAGTTAGAGATGGTCAGAATGTTGTAACAAGGATATACCTTAGATCTCTTACAGGTGATTCATTTTCTCAAGAAGACCTATGTTTAGGATCCAATGGATTCTCATTTAAAGTAAGCGGTGCACCAAGAACATTTCCTGGCGGTATTTTTTATATTGATTTTGGTACTCATGCAAGTGAGTTCGGTCCTTTCACAGCTGGTCAATATTACTTTGCTCCACAAGATATTAAAGTACATGCTAATAATTTAATTATTTGGAATCAGGCAGATGCTAGTAATGGAATAACATCAGTACATACACAAGGTCATCCTATGCAATTTAGTACCACTGCTGATGGTACATTAAATGGTGGTACATTATATTACAATAGCACAGGTTCTTCAGGTGCTGTTGTTGCAGACTATGAGGAGAAATTCAAACCTTGGTTTATAATGAATCCAGATGAGAATAATAGAATTTACTATTATTGTCAGTTCCACAGATATATGTCTGGGTTTACAGGTGATGAAGGTTATATGACACTTGATAGTACTACACAGACTGGTACTGCAGGAGTTGTAAACAACACTTATTATATTGAAGGATACTATGGAAGTGGTGCTACATTAGATTATTCAAGATATGCGAATGGACATTCTAGAATATTGGGTATGTCATTTGATGGTTATCCAATTTACGGACCTTATGGAAGGACAGGTAATACATATGCTAGAGAAAGATCAGGATATAGATTAAGAACTACTCCAGAATTACAAGGTGCTAGACCAATAGTCACTACTGCTACTACAGTGACTTATGCTGTGACTGTATCTAATAATAAATTTCTTTTTGATGGAGCATCTCCTACCTTCTTGTCTTTGGATAGAGGAAAGACCTATGTCTTCAATCAACTAGATTCTTCAAATGCTCCATCTCAACATCTATTCATATCGACTACGAGTGATGGCTGGCATGCAGGATTAGTTGGAGATAGTGCATATCTTTATTCAGGGCAAGGTGTAGAATATTGGATTGATGGATCACAAAGACCATATCAAACATGGGTAAGTTTATTCAATAGTGCTACCACACAGAGAGAAGTACGTTTTACAGTTCCTGTAGATGCACCAGGTAATCTATATGTCTTTGCTTATATCACTGCAGGTATGGGACTAAGATTAGTTAATAGAGGTTATCAATTAGGAGACCTTGTTAATGATTATATCTTTGATGAGTCTGCTGCATGGTCAAGTTCAGCAAATTATGTTCAGTATAATACTGTAAGAAACGCAGGATATATTTACGAAGCAACTGCATCAATAAGTTCAGGTGGTACTGCACCCACACATACAAGTGGTACTACAAGTAACTGGAAATACTTAGCAGTTGTAGGAACTTTGGATGCTTATAATGGTAGATTCTCACAAACCCCAGAATATCCAAATGGAACTTATGCATATTATATGACTGAGGATGCTGCAGGTAATCCATCATATCCTTATGCTATAGGTCCCAAGTATTATGGTGTGCCTATATTTGAAGGAGGAACAGTTCCTCCATTAGCAATTAACTTCCCAGAAGGTGCTGAAGGTAATGTTGTTTTAAGTACAACTAACGCAGGTCAAATTGATTATATCAAGATGACAAAGTTTGGTGATAATTATTTCGGTCCTGCACAAGCAAGAATTTTAGGTGGTCAAGGAACTGGTGGTACTGGTAGTCCTATAGTCCAAACAGTTACAGGTTTATCTTTATTAAATGCAGGTAGAAGTTATGCAACTCCTCCAACACTTATTTTTGAAGGTGGTGGTGGACAAGGTGCACAAGGTGCTGCTGAGATTGATACTTTAGGTAAAGTTACAGGTGTTTCTATTGTTAATCCAGGTGAGTTCTATCAAGAACCTCCTTATATTCTTATTACTGGTGGTGGAGGTATAGGTGCAAAGGCAGAGGCAACTATATCACAAGGTTCTATAACAGGTATTAATATTACTGAACCAGGCACAGGATATACTTCTGTACCTAATATTATCTTCACAAAATTAGTACAATTAAAACGTAAAACTAGAGCAAGACAGGCATTTAACTCTTCTGCAATTTACTTAACTGGATTAGTTAAGAGTGTCACAGCTTCTGATACAAGCATATTTGTTGATTCTACTGACGTATATCCTGGCTCTGGATCAATCATTCTTAATAGAGAAACAATAAGTTATACTTCTAAATCTGCAGGTAAATTTACTGGTCTAACACGTGGTGTAAACTTTAACTATGATCAAAGAGTTATATTAGATCCTGGTCAAAATGATTCTAATGGTGTATCACTCTACAAATTTAATGTTGGTGATAGAGTTATTAGAAAAGTTGAAAACCAAAATAACAAAGTTGCTAAAGTATATGATTGGGATGCTAATACAAGAGAATTACTTGTTACCTTTGAAGTTGATGAACTAGCATTTATCGATGGTGGTAGAGCAGCAACTGAAGATGCTATCGTACAATTTGATGGTGGAGTTGCAGATAGTTCTGCTGCAGGAGTATTACCACATGTAATTCTTACAACTGCAGGTTCTTCTATCGATCTATTGACAGAACCTCTATCTGTATTAGCAGATAGATCTTTTGAAGATATTATACCAACTGGTGCACCTGATGGTATTCCAGATTTAAGTAATGCTAATACCACATATGCAAATCAAATTGCACTTGATGGTGGTATATACAATTCACTTTATGGTATTGAAGAAACACAGGGTGGTACTAACACAACTCTATTCCAAGTTGGTGATAACATCAAAGATGGTGATGTACCATTTAAGTTTGCAACAATTACTGCTGCAGGTGGATTATCAGAGGGTGTTGAACACACTGCACTGATTAATATAACATTAGATCAAACAACTGGTAATGGACAGAACTTCTCTACTAACGAAATAGTTAGTGGTTCTGTATCTGGTGTACAAGCAACTGTTGTTTCTTGGATACCTTCAACAGGTGTATTACAAGTTAAGGATGTTATACCTTTCAATACTAATAATATAAATGTTGGTATTGCAGGTTATCTTTATGAGTTCTCACAAAAGAATACTATTGTTGACTTTGTGATTACAAATGTGGGTACTAACTATACTGCAGTTCCTACTGTAGCAATAGAAAATACAGGTGATATACAAGCAACTGGTACTGTAGTAATGACTGCTGCAGGAGATCAGGTTGCATCAATTACTATAAACAATGGTGGATATGGTATTCCACAAACTGTAGATGGAACTTATGCCTTACATCCTACAGTTACATTCACTAATAATGCCAGTGATACTACTGGTGCTAACGCTGCTGCACAGGCAGTTTTAGGTGGAGAACTTATCAACGGAAATGGCGGTGCCTCTTATAGAATTAAGAGTATCGAATATTCTGCAATAGTTCGATCGAAATAGGCATAAATAAACAGGAGGACATAATAGTCACATACAATGGCAGCTCTATTAACAGACCAATTTAGAATTTTTTCAGCACAAAAGTTCATAAAGGCACTTGAAGGTCCTAATGCAACCGAGAGTGATACGGTTGCGGGTGCAACAAGAGATAGGTTATATCTTTTCATTGGTAGACCACAAACATGGGATAATGAAAACTCACCGCCTCAGGCAGTGGATTCATTCTCAGAGTTTTCTGGTTCTTATGATGACATGGTATCCCTAAAAAGAGTGCTGGCTTCAGATACCGTGCAGGTTGTTCGTAGAATTGACTGGGTATCCCCAGAACAAACTACTGGTGGATTAGGTTTTACCTATGACATGTATCGTCATGATTACTCACCTAGTAAAACTGCTGCTTCTGGTGCGACTAAACTTTACGACTCTGATTTTTATGTCGTAAACTCTCAGTATCAAGTATATAAAGCAATCTACAATGGAACTTCTCCGTCCGATCCAAATGGCAAGCCTAGCACTGTCGAGCCTACTGGTACTAGCACTAGCATCATTACTACTGGCGATGGGTATCGTTGGAAGTACATGTACACTATTCCAGTTGCAAGCGTTCTTAAGTTTTTCTCAAACGACTACATGCCAGTATTCACCAACGCTGCTGTTCAAACCAACGCAGTCGCAGGTGAAGTCGATACTGTTGTTATTAACGCAGCTGGGTCTGGTTACAACAATGGTACCTACGATAATGTAGCGATCAACGGTGATGGAACTGGTGGTCGTGTTTCTATTGTTATTGACGGTGGTAAGATTATATCTGCTACTGTAACATCTGGTGGTACTGGATATACATTCGGTAAAATCAGTGTAGACAACATAACTGGTATCGGTACTGGTACTGGTGGACAAGTTGATGTTATCATTCCACCACCTGGCGGACATGGTAAGGACTCAGTTGTTGAACTTGGTGCTTTTAGAACCATGATCAACGCTAAACTCTCATATGATGAGGGTGCAGGAGACTTCCCAGTTGATAACGACTACAGAAGAATTGGTTTAATTACTAATCCTCTTAAGTATGGTACTGCAGAACTTCTTTCTGACTTGACAGTTTCTGCAACAAAAGCGGTTATTTTCTCTCCAACATTCCAAGGTAATTACGTTCCTGACGAAATTATCACACAAACAAGAGTTGTTGGTGGTACAAACGTGACTGCAAGAGCACGAGTAATCTCATGGAATGCTACAACTAAAGTTTTGAAATATTATCAAAACGCAGTTGATGGTATCTTCCCAGAAGTTACTGGTACACAAAATGAATTTGATGGTTCAAACGTTGTAAGTGGTGCAACATCAGGTGCGGCTGGTGCTCCAGACGTAAACTTCCCTGCTGTTCCTAACTCATCAGCAAGAACAATCAACAATACAGAGTATGACTTAGGTATGAAATTTAACAATGGGTATGCTAAACCTGAAATCGAGTCAAATAGCGGTGACGTTGTTTACATAGATAATAGGCGAGCAATCAGTCGTGCGAACGACCAAGTAGAAGATATTAAAATCGTAATCGAGTTCTAATGGCACAAAATACTAATTTAAACGTAACACCGTATTACGACGACTTTGATAAAACGAAGAACTTTTATCGAGTACTGTTCCGTCCTGGTTTTCCAATACAGGCAAGAGAACTTACTTCGATGCAAAGTATCTTGCAGAATCAGGTTGAAAACGTTGGTGCACATCTATTCAAAGATGGTGCAATGGTTATACCAGGTCAAGTTGGTTATGACTTAAACGTTGACTGTATCTTAGTTCAAGAGTCTTTCTTGGGTGCTGACGTTGAATTGTATAGATCTCAACTTACAGATAAAATTATTACTGGTTTGACATCAGGAGTCAAAGCAAAAGTATTATATAGTATTTCTGATACCGTATCTACAAAAGGTTATATCACATTATATGTTAAGTATATTGAATCAGGTGGTACAGGAAATACACAACAATCATTTTCCAACAATGAACAGTTAATTACTGATACTGAAATAACTTTCGGTACAACTTTGATTGAAGTTGGATCACCATTTGCACAGTTATTACCTACAGGTGCATTACAGACTGGTTCTGTTGCATATGTTCAAGATGGTGTTTACTTTATTAGAGGTTTCTTTGTTGATGTACCTTATCAATACATTCTATTAGATCAGTATGGAACCAACCCCTCCTATCGTATCGGACTTGATATTCAAGAGTCAATCATCACCCCAGAAGATGACCTTAGCCTCAACGATAATGCTGCAGGAACATCTAACTATGCTGCTCCTGGTTCTCATAGATTTAGAATCACCACAAATTTAGTTAAGAAACTTCTTACAGATGATGCTGATAAAGACTTTATTGAACTATTACGTATCAATAACTCTAAAGTAGAACAGTTAGTAGATCGTAGTGCATATAGTGAATTAGAAAAAACAATGGCAACCAGAACCTTTGAGGAATCTGGTGATTACGTTGTAAAAGATTTTGACATTAATATTAGAGAGAACTTAGATAATACATTTAATAATGGTGTTTATGCTGTAGGTTCTACAACATCTCAAGGTAATACCACTGCAGAAAACATGTATGCAGTTGAGTTTGGTCCTGGTACTGCATATGTAAAAGGATATAGAGTTTCTACTTTATCTCCAACATATGTTGACTTAGAAAAACCAAGAGATACACAGTCTGCACAGAATGTAAATATACCTTTTGAGGTTGGAAACTTTGTAAATGTAAACAACATATATGGATTTCCTAATGCTACAGGTTCTTCATTAGCTAATGCATATCAAGTTGCTCAGATAAGAGATGCATTTACAAGTTCACCAGGTACAGGTGCAGGTAATATTATAGGTTATGCTCGTATATTATCGTGTGAATATTCTCAAAATTTAGACGCAACATTTGGTGATGCAGATGATGTTTATAAGACAGTATTGTTTGATATTCAAATGTTTACCATTTTGGATATGGCAGCTTCAGTTAGTGTAACTGCAGGTTCTCAAGTTGTTGGTGCTACATCTGGTGCAAGAGGATACGTCACAGAAACATTCTCTGCTGATCATATTGACTTGTATCAAGTTGAAGGTCAGTTCCAAGCAGGTGAAATGATAACTGTTGATGGATTAAATTTAGATACAGTTAATAATATTCACTATTATAACTTCTCTGATGCAAGACAACTTGTAGCAAGAGATGAAAGCACATCTGCTGTAGAGTTTAGTGCTGATATTATTCTTGAAGATGTTGCAGTTGTACAAGGTAGTACATTTACATATGATGCTACAGGTAGTGCAGAAAAAATTACTGGTTTACAATCAAACTTTGCTTTAGATTTAAGACCTGGCGATAGATTATATTTCAATAATACACAATATGTTGATGTAGATAAGGTAGATCCTAATGCATTACCTACAACAGGTATATCATCTATATTTGATTATACATCAGCTACAGGACAAACAGTCAAAGTAGATCCTACTGCTGCTCCTTCTGCAGGTACATATACTGCATTATTAAGATACCGTGCAAAACTATTTGAAGTAGAAAATGCAGATCTTCTTAGTCCAATGCCTAAGAAGTATATCAAATCAATTTCTGATGAATCTATGACTGTCAGAAGAACATTTGATGCACAAACAGTATCTTCTAACTCTATATCAATTACTCTTCCAGAAAATGAACAGTTTGCTTCTATTACAAATGAAAACTATACTATAGTTGTATTAGCAGGATCAAACAGTTCTTATGCTGTAGGTGCTGAGATACCTCTAAACACATCATCATCTGGTACTATTGGTTATACAACCTTTACATCATCTGAACAAACTACTTTACAGGTTGAAAACTTAACATCAATTACATCTGTAAAAGTTACTGCTACAATATCTAAGAATATAGCAACCAGAAAAACAAAGACTGAAAATCAGATGTTTGTTATGAAGGTTAATAAGACTATACAAAATTTAGACAAGCAAAATTATAATTTAACTTACTCTAACTTATTTGGTACACGTATTGAAGATAGAGAAATATCTTTAGGTGTATCAGACTGTTATAGATTACATGCTGTATATGAATCATTTGATGATGCAGATCCAGTATTACCTTCTGTCACTATTGTAGAACCAACATTCTTTGCTACTGGTACTATTGTAACAGGTGCAACTTCTAAGGCAAGAGCAAAAGTTATTGACTTTGCTTCAGGTAGTTTGACACTATCATTAGTATATCTTGAAGGAGTATTTGTTGCAGGTGAAACTATCAATGGTGTTAATAGCAGTGGTATTGCTATTAGTGCTATTATCAATGACTCTGCAGGATCAATTATTGCAGGATCTAAAGTTGTTACTGATAACTACTTCCTTGAAGTAAATCAAACTGGATTTATATACGATATTTCTAAGATTGTAAGAAAGAAAGGTGTTGCAGTTCCTCTTAGAAAATTAAAAGTAGTTATTGATTACTACACACACTCTGCGACTGGCGATTACTTTGGAGGTCAGTCATATCTTTCTACAGATTATAGTGATATTCCGTTCTTTGGTGTCAAATTTATGGCAGATTATCTGGACTTTAGACCAGGTGTTAGGAATTTATATACTGGAACTGGAACAGTTGCATCACCTGCATATGTTCAAGCATCTACATTTGATTTTAATTCAAGATTATTCAATGTAAGTGGTACTCCTACTGCTACAGTCTTTGACGTTCCTAAAATCAATACAAGTATGCGTTGTGATTTTGATTGGTATCTACCAAGAACTGACAAAGCATTCATATCTCCTGATGGTGAGTTCCAAATTATCAAAGGTAAATCTGCTGAAAGACCTTTAGAACCAGATGATTTAAAAGATGGTATGCTCTTAGCAGTCATAAATCATAAACCATATGGTTTTGATCCTGAAGCAGATGTTGCGATAGTGAGATCTGATAACAAACGTTATACCATGCGTGATATCGGTGGTATAGAACGTAGATTAGATCAAGTAGAATACTATACTTCGTTAAACTTATTAGAGACTGATACTTATAATACCAAGATTATAGACGCAGATGGCAAAGACCGTCTTAAGAATGGTTTTATTGTAGATGATTTTTCAGATCACGGTAAGTCAGACACACAAAACGAAGACTTTAGTGCTGCATTAGATTTCAAACAAGGTTATGCTAGAGCATCTCACTACACTACAAACATAGGTCTTGAGATTAATAATTCACTATCAACTAATTTCCAAGCAACTGGTCCTCTAATTACTCTGCCATATACAGAACTAAAGATTATTGATCAACCATATGCTTCTAGAGTTGAGAACATCAACCCATTCAACGTATTTACTTACATTGGACGTATTGATTTAACTCCTGCATCTGATGACTGGTTAGATACACAGAGACTTCCAGTTCAAGTAACACAAGTAGAAGGTGATTTCCAAGCGGTATCATCTGAAATGAATCTTGATCAAAATGGTTTTGCTCCTATCCAATGGGGTGCGTGGAGAGATCAGTGGACAACTGAAAGAGTTATTGGTTCAAGAGTTCAAAGAAACTCTGGATGGTTAGAAGAGGATATCGGTAGATCACCAAGACCTGATGTTTGGGGTGGTCGTGGTATGCGTCGTGTTAATAGAATAACTGATATTGAAGTTACAACTGGACAAACAAGAACAGGTGTAAGATCAAGAGTTATACCTAGAATAGATCGTAGATCATTAGGAGATAGTATTGTTTCAACCACAGTTATTCCTTGGATTAGATCTAGAAACGTTAAGTTTGTAGTTGAAAGACTAAAACCAAGAACAAGAGTATATGCTTTCTTCGATGGAAGATCAATTGATGAATACATTACTCCTAAAGTCGTTGAACTTATTAAAGATCCATCAACAGATAATCGTACAAACTCAACACCTTTTGTTATTGGTGAGACAGTTATAGGTCAAACATCTGGTGCTAGATTCAGAGTAGCAACACCTAATGCAACATTTGCATACAATCCATATGATGATAGTGTATTACCTTCATCTTATGCATCTACAACTGCAATTCTAAACATAGATTTAGCAGCAAGTGCAAACCAAGCAACTGGACAATTCTTTGGTAATTTCCAAGTTGGTGAAGTTATTATCGGAACATCTGGTGCTAAAGCAGTTATTAAAGATCGTAGATTAGTATCTGACCGTTTTGGTAAGTTAAGAGGTTCATTCTTTATTCCTCCAACAAATGTACCTGGTAATCCAAGATGGAGAACTGGTACAAGAACAATGAGATTGACCACTTCTCAAGAAGATTCAAGATTAGCAGGAGCAGTAGATTCATCTGCTGAAGTAGAATACGAAGCAAAAGGAACTCTTAATAGAGTCCGTGAAAATGTTCTTGCTGTTAGAAACGCTGAAGTTGTTCGTGATACAGTTACTCAAGATAGAACAGTTCGTTCTACTAGAACTGAGACAAGACAAATCGGTTGGTATGACCCTCTTGCACAGTCATTCATTAGTGATGAAACTGGTGGAGTATTCATAACATCTGTAGATGTTTACTTTAATACTAAGGATACAAACATTCCTGTTTCTATGCAAATTAGAACAATGGAAAATGGATATCCAACAACAAGTATTCTACCATTCTCTGATGTCACTAAAGAACCTGCAGATATTCAGATATCTGAGACAGGTGCTGTTGCAACTAAATTTACATTTAGAGCACCAGTTTACATCCCACAGTCAATTGAACATTGTTTCGTTCTTTTATCTGACTCTAACTCATATAAGATTTGGATATCAAGAATGGGTGAAATTGATATTACTGGTGACAGAACTATATCTGAGCAACCATATGCAGGTGTTCTATTCAAATCACAGAACGCATCTACATGGACTGCAGACCAGTATGAAGATCTTAAATTTGCAATCTATAGAGCAGACTTTAACAATACTGCAAGTAGTAAATTAGTTTTAAATAACATTTCACTTGAAGAAGGTAATGGTGGTAAACTCTTATTAAGAAGAGATCCTATTCAAACATTCGTACCAGAAATTGTATTGAATATGAACTCACAGATTGCAACTACTCCTTATACAATAGGTGCTCGTATCTATCAGAAGACATCATTAGCACAAGGTACAATTGCTTCGTTTGTCGATACTACACAGGGTGTACAGTTAACTATCAAAGATATTACAGGAACATTCGTACAAGGTTCTTCTACTACAAATGGCATTGTTTCATCTAAAACAACTGCTACATTAACTGTTGCTGCTACATCTGGTTATGCAATCGGAGACGTAATTACAGGAGGCACATCAGGTGCTACTGCTACTATCACTGCTGTCACAAACAGCACAACTCTTGCTATAAACTATGCTTCTAAAGCATTCTCAAATAGTGAGACTATTACAGGAGATGGTGCAGGTGGTGGTACTGCAAGTCAGCAAACAACACTTCCTAGTTCAGGAACTAACTTTGTTCCTGCAGGAGACGCAGTATCAAGTGGTGCTATACAACCTGCTTTCCCTGATGCAACACCAACATATGCTACAACTCAAAGAAAAGTAAAAATATTCCATAGTAATCATGGTATGCATGATCCGTTGAATAATGTTACTGTAGAAAATGTAGAATCAGAAGTATCACCAACTTACTTGACTGCATCTATATCTGCTAGTGATACATCGGTCTCTGTTAATGATGCAACTGCATTCCATAAGATTATTAATGGTGCAGCAATAAGTGCAAGTAATCCTGGCTATGCTAGAATTTGGAATTCTACTCAAGGTCTTGCTGCTACATTTGCTGAAATTGTATCCTACAGTGCAATCAGTACTGATGGTAAAACAATAACTGTTCATGAGAGGGGATTAAACGGTACAACTGGAAGATCTCATGCTGACGAAACAGTTATTGAATGTTATAACCTTGATGGTATTCCTTTAACAGAAATCAACAAGACACATACTGGTATTATGAATCCAACTCTTGACAGTTATGAAATCACAACCAGTTCTATTGCTAGACTTGGTATTGTGGGTGGTGGAATTAATACAGTCGCAACACAAAATATTCAATATGAGATCTTAGTACCTCAGATTGAAAGAATGTTACTTCCTAAAACTGGTCTTGCTGCAAGAATTAATACTATCAGTGGTACATCAATCAATGATGGTAATCAAGTTCTAGAATCATCATTCTCTAATGATGGTGTATTCAGCGATATAATATTAAGTGAAGATAATCCTTTATTGGCACCTTCTCTAATATGCTCAGGTATCAATGAATCATCTGAACTTAGTGGTGCTAAGTCATTCAGAATGGATCTTACAATGACCAGTGGAGTGACAACTCTATCACCAGTCATTGATACTGATAGAATGTCAATTACATGTGTATCAAATAGAATCAATAAACCAACCAATAGTAATACTGCTAAACTATCTGTTGGTGATGAACATGATGCTGTGTATATTACTCGTGTTGCAAACCTTGTAAATGCCTCTGGATCTATTAAAATATACTTCAGTGGATACCGTCCAACAGGCAGTGAGATTAAGGTGCTATATAGAGTACGTCCAGTTGGATCAACAGATCCAATACAACAATTAGGTTATGAATTTTTCCCAACAACAGGTGCTAAAATACCTGCAACGTCGGAAAGAGAAGTATTTTATGAATATGAATATGAGGTATCTGGACTAAGTTTTGACCAGTATCAAATTAAAGTTATATTCGTATCACCTAATCAGGCATACTCACCTATCATCAAAGACTTTAGAGCAATAGCACTTGCAGTATGAGCCAAATTCCCGTACAAGATGCCGAAAGATGGTTTAGAGATTCATCAACTGGATCTCTTTCATGTGCAGATCAAGATACTTATAAAAAGTATATGGCTGCTCGTAAGGCTGAACAAGTTAAGAAACAACAATTTGAGACTTTACAAAATGATGTTTCTCTGCTAAAATCTGATATGAGTGAGATCAAATCTCTACTACTAAAGTTAGCTAACAATTAATTATGACCGATAGTACATTGGAAAAGGTTTCTCAAGTTGAAATGATGCGTCAATTTAAGGAACGATATGCAAAATGCATAGAGGAAAACAAACAACTTGCCAACAAAATTCGAGAGAATGAGGCAACAGCATTAAAGCTTCAAGGTGCTTTAGAAGCATTGGAGTATTACAATCCACCAGTAGTGGATGAAGAGCCTCCAGTAGAAACTGAAACAGAAACTGAGGGAACATAAGTTCCCTTCTTTTTTGAGCATAAATAACTTGGAAGCATGTTATAGTTAAAGTCCTAATTAAAAATGGCAAATAGATTACAATTAAGAAGGGGTGGTGCTCAGGAATGGGCAAACGCAAACCCTACTCTTGCTCAAGGTGAATTGGGTATTGAGTTAGATACAGGTCGATTTAAAATCGGTGATGGTGTATCTGCATGGAACACTCTGAGATATGAACGCCCAGTAGAATCAACTTCAAACACTGCAAATACTCTTGTACAAAGAGATGCAGATGGTAATTTTGCTGCAGGTACTATAACTGCGACTATAATTGGTAATTCATCAACTGCTGCTAGACTTGCTTCAACTAGACAGATTCAACTTTCCTCAGACGTTACTGCTACAGGAAACTTTGACGGATCTACAAACTTAAACCTTGTTGCTTCATTAGAACTTCTACCAACACTACCTCATTATGATGGTACTGGTAATTCATCTGGTACATACACAAAAGTTGTAGTAGATGCAAAAGGTAGAATAACAAACGCTTCTTTCCCATCAACACTTGCTGATTATAATTTAAACGGAACTGTAGAAGGTTCTTCTGCTCAACCATATGACCTTGACTTGGTTGCAATATCAGGACTTACTACTACTGGTATTATATCAAGAACCAGTGGTGGAAATATGGCAACCAGAACTATTACTGGTACTGCTACAAGAATTTCTATAGTTAATGGTAATGGTGTTTCTGGAAACCCAACAATAGATATTGTTGCAACTGCTGTAGTACCAGGTAACTATAATACGGAATCCCTGACATCTGTAAATGCTGTTGGTTCTAGTTCAGAACCCTTTGGTACACAGACAGTTAATGCTACTAAGTTCACTGTAGATGACCGTGGTAGATTAACATCTGCAACTAATGTACCTATCGCTACAGCTGTAGAAGGTACAACTGCCCTAGATTATAATGCAGCGACTTCATACGTTAGGTATGATATTATTAAGAATGCTTCAAAAGTTTATCAAGCATTACAATCTATTTCTGCAGGTGCAGGTGCTCCTACTCATAGTAGCGGTGACACTGGCGGGTGGAGATATCTCGCTGCCGAAAGCACAGAACAGAAAGGATTGGCATCCTTTGCCCAAGAAGACTTTGACGTAACTGCAGGTGGTCATGTAACTGTTGCTGCTGCAGGTATAGACAATACACAATTACAAAACAATAGAGTATCTTTTGCTGATGGTAATTCTGTTGAGCATTTTGAATTAGATCAAGAACTCACCACAACAACAGGATACAGAGGATTTACTGGAATAAATTATGTAAATGTAAAGAATACCTCAGGTGGTTTATTATTTGCTGCTAATAACACAGGTGATAGTGGCAACGGTGAAGTAGATATTAATGTAAAGACTTTATTCAGTGATCCTGATTTCATTCTTGATGGTGCTACAGCACAACAGATTGTTAAATCTGGTGATGGTATTCTTAATATTGAACTTTCACAGAATAGTTCTTCTGCTAGAAACTTTACTATTGCTTCTACTAACGCAGGATCTGGCACAAGTACATTAACTCTTACTGCAGAAGATGTTGTTGACATCGATGCATCTGCTGCTACTGGTAAAGTTCATGTTGAAGATGCAAGATTCCAAGACAACTATATTGCAACTTCAAATGCTACAATGCATCTTGATCCAGGTGATGATAGAGCAATCACTGGATTAGTACGAGTTCACGGAGATTTACAAGTAGATGGTACGACGACGACAGTTAATTCAACAGTTACAACAGTGGATGATCCCATCATTACTCTTGGTGGCGATACTGCTCCTGCTAGTGATGACAATAAAGATCGTGGTGTTGAGTTCAGATATTACGATAATCAAGCAAGAGTTGGTTTCTTTGGATATGATGACTCATACACCGACCTCGGAGGACACGTCGGAGGATTCACATTTTTACACAACGCCACAAATACTTCAGAGGTCTTTAGTGGAACAGCGTCAGGTATAACTGCAGGTAACTTAAAACTTACAACAAATACAAACTCAACATCTAATACTACTGGAGATTTGGTGGTTGCAGGTGGTGCAGGTATTGGAGATGATGTTAATATTGGTGGATTATTAGATGTAGATGGTACATTCCGTGCTAATTCTACAAGTAGATTTGATGATAATATTGTATTCCAAGGTGCTTCTAAGACCTTAGAACTTAAAAACGGATCAGGAACTACTAAAACTACACTTCATACCACTACAGGTAATGTTGATGTAGGTGGTATCCTCACAGTCACTGGTAATATAGATGCTAACGCTGATGCTGCTATATCAGGTGATATTCATTTAGAAAGCACAAACGATATTACTACTGCCAAGAACGGAACTACTGGTGCTTGGGAGATTCAATCAAGTGATTATGGTGCACTTAGACTTGATGGTGGTTTCTATGTAGCAGGATCTGGTCTGATTGATGGTACGTTGCATGTTAATGGTCCTATTGAAGTTAAGGATAGTGCAACAGAAACTGAATCTAGATTGAACTGGTTGAGAGTTAGATACAGAGGTCGTTTTGGTGACACTTATCAAGCATCTCCTTCTTATGCTTCTCATAACTTCTCCACTATAAAAGCACATGGTGGTGCAGGTATTATGAAATCCTTGTACGTTGGTGCTACAGCGTCAGGAGAGAAGTTCTCAGTTGGTAAATTAAACAGTGGTGATACAGAGAAGTTTAGTGTTATTGGTGCAACTGGTGATACAGATATTCAAGGTACTTTGAATGTCGAAGGTAATACAACTATTCAAGATTCTGTCACTATCAATGCATCAAATGAAAACTTTAAGATTCAAAATGGATCTGCAGTTGATAAGTTTACAGTAGATACAGATAATGGTAATACAGTAATTGAAGGTACAGTTAATATTAATGGTGTTACTGATATTGATGCTGATTTCGCAGTTAGAAACGGAACGACTGATAAGTTCTTTGTCGATAACGTAACTGGTAATACTAATATTGAAGGTACGCTGACTGCTGATGGTCATACTGAATTAAATTCAACACTTAATGTCGATAGTAATACAACTATTGGTGGACAATTAACTGTCACAGGTGCATCTGAATTTAACAGTGCAATGAATGTAGATGCAAACTTTGCAGTTAGAACAGGTACAACTAATAAATTTACTGTTTCATCAGCTGATGGATCAACTAATATATCTGGTTCTTTAACTGTTGCAGGTCAAACATCTATCAACGATTCTTTACTTGTTGCAGGTGATAACGAAATTTTTGAAGTTAGAAATGCTGCCCAGACAACTAAGTTTCAAGTTGATACTGATAACGGTAATACAACTATTATCGGTACCTTAACTGTTAATGATGGAACTCAGATTAACGATACATTCCAAACATCTGGTGTCAATACATTTACAAATAATACAGAACAAACTCTTACAGGAACATATGCTGCTGATGGTGCTGTAAGACTTACTGGTGGTGCAGGTATTGGTAAAAACTTAGCAGTTGGTGGCGGGCTTAGGGTTTATGGTGGAACTGAATTATCAGGTGCTCTTGATCTTAATAGTAGTGCAAATATATCAGGTTCAACAATCGTTGAGAACCAATTAATTGTTAAGGCAGATAATAAGTTCTTCAAAGTACAAACAGCTGGTGCTGTTGATAAGTTTACGATAGATACCGACAATGGTAATACAGTATCACAAGGTGATTTAACTGTAGCTGGAGATGTTAATGCCCAGTCTAACTTAATTGTCACAGGTAATCTTACAGTTAATGGTACAACTTCTACAGTTAACTCAACAACGGTCACTATAGATGATCCTGTATTTACTCTAGGTGGTGATACTGCTCCTGCATCAAACGATGGTAAAGATAGGGGTATTGAATTTAGATATTTTGATGGATCTGCTAAACTTGGTTTCTTTGGATTTGATAGATCAACTCAAGAATTTACTTTCTTAACTACTGCTACTAATAGTAGTGAAGTTTTCTCAGGAACTGATGCTGCATTAAGAATTGGTTCTTTAAATGTCACTGGTGCAGGTACATCTGTTGATATTGATAATAACTTAAATGTTGATGGTACAGCAACAGTTGATGGTCAGATAATTTCTCAACTTGCTCAGGGTGTTGCACCATTCGTAGTTGCATCTTCAACTAAAGTCAATAATCTTAACGCAGATTTCCTTGATGGATTAACTACAAGTGCTACAGACACAACTGGTAATAGTGTTGTAACTAGATCATCTGGTAATTTCTCTGCAGGACAAATCACTGCTGCAACTGGAACTGGTGCTGCTGCAGGATTCTTAGGAAACGCATCAACTGCTGATGCATGGAAGACTGCAAGAACACTTACTATTGATGGTGTAGTAGATGGTTCAGTATCAATCAATGGTGCTTCTGATCCAACACTTACAGTTACATTTAATGATGCAGATATAACTGCACTTGCTGCACAGACTGGTACAGGATATATGGTCAGAGATGGTGCGAATAGTTATGCTCATCGTACGTTCCAAGTCACAGCATCTTCTGGTATTACACTAACAAATGCTGATGGTGTATCTGGTAATACTACAATCAACGTAGCATCTGCAAGTACAAACGCTGCAAACAACTTAGTCTTACGTGATGCATCTGGTAATTTTGCTTCTAACGTAATTACTGCTACTTCTTTCTCAGGTAATCTTATAAAATCTACCACTTTAGCTAAAGATATTAAACCTGAAACAAATTCAACATATGATTTAGGTTCTAGTTCTGCAAAATGGGCAAATATCCATGCTGATGCTGCTACCATTACTACTACCACAGGTAATTTAATTGGTAATGTAACAGGTAATCTTGTAGCAGCTACCACTCAAGCTAAAGATATAGATCCTGCTATAAATTCAACATACGATTTAGGTTCTAGTTCCTTAAAATGGGCAAATATCCATGCTGATGCTGCCTCTATTGGTACTACTACAGGTAATGTAATAGGAAATCTTACTGGTAATCTTGTAGCAGCTACAACTGAAGCTAAAGATATTAAACCTGCTTTAAATTCATCGTACGATTTAGGTTCTTCTACCTTAAAATGGGCAAATATTCATGCTGATGCTGCTGCAATCGCCACCACCACAGGTAATTTGGTCGGTAATGTAACGGGTAATCTTGTAGCAACTACAACTGAATCCAAAAATATAGTTCCTACTTTAAATTCATCGTACGATTTAGGTTCTAGCACTAAACAATGGGCAAATATTCATGCTGATGCAGGAAATATTGATGCTATTACAGGTAATTTGACTGGTAATGTCACAGGTAATCTTGTAGCAGCTACCACTTTAGCTAAAGATATTAAACCCGATACAAATTCAACATACGATTTAGGTTCTTCTACCTTAAAATGGCAAAATATTTACGCTGATGCTGCTGCTATTGCTACTACTACAGGTAATGTAGTTGGTAATCTTACAGGTAATCTTTTAGCAGCTACAACTGAAGCTAAAGATATTAAACCTGCTTTAAATTCAACATACGACTTAGGTTCTAGTTCCTTAAAATGGCAAGATATTTTTGCTGACGCTGCTTCTATTGGTACTGTCACAGGTAATGTAGTTGGTAATCTTACTGGTAATCTTGAAGCTGCAACAACTCAAGCTAAGGATATAGATCCTGCTTTAAATTCAACATATGATTTAGGTTCTTCTACCTTAAAATGGCAAAATATTTTTGCTGATGCTGCTTCTATTGGTACTACTACAGGTAATTTGGTCGGTAATGTCACAGGTAATCTTGTAGCAAATACAACTGAATCAGCTAATATAATTCCTGATACAAATGGAGTATACAGTCTAGGTTCTAGTACTAAAAAGTACATGAACGTTTTTGCTGACGCTGCTGCCATCACTACTATTACAGGTAATTTAACTGGAACTGCAACTCAAGCAGCGAATATTAATAATCATGATACTGATGCTTTATCTGAAGGACTTAATAATCTATACACTACTGCTGCAAGAACCAGAGGACACTTTACATATGGTACAGGTATTGAGCATGATGGTGCAGGTGGACTTGCTGTAACTCAGTCAGATATCAATACTGATAATCTAACTGAAGGATCTACAAACGTATTCTTTACAGATACTAGAGCAGATGCAAGAGTTGCTGCTGCGACTGGTGCAAACTTAGATCTAAGTCAGAAGACTACTACAAACCTTGCAGAAGGAACTAATCTATATCATACAGAAGCAAGAGTACAAACAAAACTTGATCATGCGTTTGAGCAACTCAAAGCAATGTTGAATAATCTTGCAACTTCTACTACATTAAAACTAAATCTATCTGGTGATCCTACACCTGGTTCAGTTGTCACTCTTGGATCAATATCATCAAATGGTGTTGGTGGATACACAGCTGGGACAAACGTTGCCACAACAGCATCTGCATTAGGAACTGGATTGACAGTTGATACTACAGTAAATGCTGATGGTGCTATTACAGCAATTGCATTGAATCAAGCAGGAACTGATTATGTGATAGGAGAAACAATAACAATTCCTAACTCCAATCTTGGTGGTGTTGATACTCTTAACTTGGGTACATTATCTGGTGGTGTTGGTGGATTTTCAGCAGGAACTGGTGTTGCTACAACAAACTCTGGATCTGGTGATGATGCCCTAACAGTCAATACTACAGTCGATGGAAACGGAGCAATAACAAACGTTGTTATTAATGCTGTAGGAACAGGATATGCTGCAGGTGATACAATCACAATTACGAACCCTAACGCAGGTGGTGCAGCAACAGTTGACACACTTGTAGGTGGTACAGGATATGCAAACGGAACTGCTATTGCTACAACAACTGTTGGTTCTGGATCTGGTTTAACACTTAACTTAACAACTTCAAATGGAGTTGTCACAGGTGTAGCAATAAATGGTGCAGGATCTGGATACGCAGTTGATGATACTATTACAATCGTAAATGCTAATGCATCTGGTGTTAAGACACTTGGATCTATCGCTACTGCAGGAACAGGATACGCAACTGGAACTGCAATCGCAACAACCAATGATGGATCTGGTTCAAACTTTACCGTTGACATATCATCTGTAGATGCCTCTGGTGCGATTACAGCAGTAGCAATTAATGATGATGGATCTGGATATACAGCTTCAGATACTATTACAATCGTAAATGCTAACTCAGGTGGCGTTAAGACTCTTGGTTCATTCAGCGATCCAGGTACAGGATACGCAAACGGAACTGCTATCGCTACAACATCATCTGGATCAGGAACTGGATTGACTCTTGATATTACAACTTCAAATGGAGTTATAACAGATGCAACAATTAATAACGATGGATCTGGATATGCAGCATCCGAAGTTATAACTATTGTTAACGCTAATGCATCTGGTATTAAGACCGTAGGAAACTTTGGTGCAACTGATTCATCAAGAACTCCTGGCACTTATACCTTAGGAACATCTGATTATGCTACTCAGGCATCAGGTGCTAATGCAACATTCACCGTTGTTATTGGAGTTGGTGGTACTGTTGATTCTATCACTGTCACAGATGATGGATCAGGTTTCATTGTTAATGAGACAGTTACAGTTGCCGATGCTCAATTAGGTGGTGGCGGTGGTGCTGATCTTACCTTTGATGTCACAGCGATTCATGGAAATGGAGCACAGATTCCAGTATCTGCAATTCATGGAAATGGATGTACAATCCCAGTATCAGAGATTCATGGAAATGGAGCAACAATTGATATTGCTACGATCTTTACTAACGCAACTGTTAACGTTGCAACTGTATTCACTAATGCTACCTTCAGTCTATCCGACATCACAACTATGGAGATTGGAGCAACACTGACTGGAACAACTTCCAACAGTTCGGGAGTTATAACAGCCATGGATTCCTCATCGGTCACAGTTGATAATGTATCTGGATTCTTTAAGAAAGGAGAAACAGTTGGTGCTAATGATGTAACTAACTTAACTATCAGTTCATTCGGTTAATAAACTATGTCTGCTACAAGACCTGCAAGTAAAACAGAATTAAAAGACTATGCTCTTCGTAGATTAGGATATCCTACGATAGATATTAACGTTGCGACTGAACAACTAGATGATTTGATAGAAGAGGCAATAGATTACTACCAAGAATATCATTACAATGGTAGTATTCAAACCTTTATGAGAATTGAAGTTACTGAAGCTATCAAAACACAGGCAAAAGGATTTACTCAAGAAGGATCAACTCCTTGGTATGGACAAGATAATTACGTATCTACACCACCAGGTACTTTAGGTGTTAACCATGTATATACAAACATAGGTGCATCAAGTATAGTACCAGGTAATATTTTCAATATTAAATATCAAATATTTTTAAATGATATCTACTCCATGACTCATGGACAGATATTACACTATTTCCTAACATCTCAATACTTAGAAACTCTTGACTTTGTAACTAACTCTCAAGCAAATAGAAGAGTTAAATGGAATGAACATTCTAATAGACTTTACTTAGACTTTGACTGGGACGACCTCACAGTAGGAGACTATATAATGGTAGACATGACAATGCGTCAAGATCCAGATACCTATACAGACATGTATAATGATAACTGGTTGAAGGATTATGTTGAGGCACTATTCCAACAGCAATGGGGTAGAAACTTAAGCAAGTATGATGGTATTCAAATGTTAGGTGGGGTGACTCTTAATGGTCGTCAAATCCTTGAAGATGCTAGTACATTCAAGGCAGATCTTGAAAAAGATCTTCGTGATCGTTATGAAACACCACCATTGGATATTGTAGGCTAATATGGCAATACAGAATTCACCAGCTCAAGATTACGTTCAGTCTAACTATGCTAGTGCAGGAAGATTGAAAGCAAATGCTTCTGCACAGGAGCAAAAATTTATTGAAAACTTAGTTGTAGAAAGTATCGAGATTTATGGGCAAGACATTTACTATGTTCCGAGAACGATTGTCAGTCAAGATTCAATCTTTGAGGAAGATTCGGATGGAAAATTTGAGTCAGCGAAACCTATCAGAGCTTACGTCAATAATGTTGAAGGATGGGAAGGACAAGGTGAGTTACTTACAAAATTTGGAATCCGTATTGAAGACAAGACAACTTTTATATTCTCCCGTGAAAAATTTAAAGAAAACGTGGACGATTCTACAGTCCTTAACGTCGAAGGGAGACCAAACGAAGGGGATTTAATTTGGTTTCCTATAACTAAACATCTGTTTGAAATAAAATTTGTAGAAGTAGAAAGACCTTTCTATCAGTTAGGTAGAAACTATGTTTGGGAGTGTCAATGTGAACTATTCGAGTACAGCGACGAAGAGATCAATACAGGTATTACAGAACTCGATGCTATCGAGACTGCTTTTGCAAATGCTATTACAGTTGGTCTTGTTGCAGGTGGTACTGGAGACTTTACCGTTGGTGAAACTGTCACTGGGGGTACATCTAACGTAACTGCTGAGGTTAAATCTTGGGATAATTCTACAAGAACACTTATTGTTATTAATCGTTCTGGAACATTTACAGTACCAGAAACTTTGACAGGTGGTACTTCGGGTGCATCCTTTACAACTGCTACATATAATACGATCGACAATGCTAATACTGAGTACGATCAAAACAATGACTTTGAAACTCTTGACAATCAGATCATTGACTTTACTGAAGCAAACCCATTTGGTTCAGTCGGATCTATTACTGATAACACAATCTAATGCTAGGAACTTATTCATACAACGAAATATTTCGTAAGACAATTGTATCTTTCGGAACTCTGTTTAATAACATAGAAATCCGTAGATCGGATGAGGTTATGAAAGTACCTCTTGCATATGGTCCTAAACAAAAATTCTTAGCACGTTTAGATCAGAATCCAGATCCTACAAATAAAAGAGTACAGATAACTCTTCCAAGACTTTCATTTGAGATTAATGATATATCATATGATGCAACAAGAAAAGTTTCACCTACACAAAAAATTAAATTTAAGAAAGACTCAGACGAAAATAAAAATGTATACATGCCTGTGCCATATAACATAGGTTTTGAGTTAGCAGTCATAGCAAAGAACCAAGATGATGGACTGCAAATTATAGAACAGATATTACCTATATTCCAACCTCATTATAATCTATCTGTAAAATTATTAACAACTGTTGGAGAAACTAAAGACGTACCTATAGTCTTAAACAATATAGACTATGAAGATGATTATGAGGGAGATTTTGCAACTCGTAGAGCAATTATATACACTCTATCATTTACTGCTAAAACATACCTTTACGGTCCTGTCACAGATGCAAAAGTTGTCAGGAAGACTCAAGTCGATTACTACGCAAATACAGACACTGCTACAGCACCAAGAGCAAAGAGATATACTGTACAACCAGAATCTACTATTGATAGAGATGGTACAGTAGCAACAACTCTTTCTGGAACTATTAGTAAAACTGCTACTGGATTTGCAGTTGCCAATGCTTCTGGTATCAATCAATGGGACAACATATACATTGGTAATGAACTCATGAGAGTCTCTAACAAGGTTGGTAATAATCTAAGTGTTATTAGAGGATATGAGAAGACAACTCCTACTGTACATAGTGTAGGATCAAATGTATTCATAGTTAATGCTGATGATCATGCTTTAGTAGAATCTGATGACGACTTTGGATTTGGTGAATTGTTCTCTGAGTATACTGACATGAAGAAATATAATCCTGTAAGTGGACAGGATGAGAACATCTAATGGAATTTTCTGGACTAGATAAAGCATTTGGAGAAGAACCGAAAGGTGATTTGAAGAAGCATGTCGATAAAGTTAAACCTCTTCTTAAGAAAAGTCAAGAGGATGATGTAAGACATGACTACGAGACTGCACGTGCACAGATGCATAATCTAGTTTCTAAAGGACAAGAGGCAGTAGATGGGATCCTAGAGGTCGCACAGAGCAGTGATCATCCAAGAGCATATGAAGTTGCTGCATTAATGATTAAAAACGTTGCAGATACTACAGAGAAACTTATAGATTTACAACGAAAGATGAAAGAATTGGATGCAGAAGATAAGAAGGTGACTAACAATACTACTAATGCACTCTTCGTAGGAAGCACTACTGATTTACAGAAGATGTTAAAAAACATAAATAAAGATACGGAAGACAAGACAACAGACAAGAAATGACAGTTCTAAACGTATTAAGTACTAACGCCATTGCAGCAGGTGCGACAGAATATCAAGTTGTAAAGACTGGATTCTATCGTGTTGTAGCAACCGCAGGAGATGCTACTGTAGCATTTAATGACGGTCCTGCAATTACAATAATTCAAGACGAAGCAATACTACTTAAAGGTGGTAAGCCTGGTCATGCAAAAATTGTAAAAGGTGTTGATGATTCCACAGCAGATTATACATTAGGTAGACACCTACAAGAAACATCATCAAGTCATCCATTTTCAGTGGGCGATTTTATTGCTGTAGAAGATGATGGTACTTCACCTGCTATTGATAGCAACTTTCTTTCTGCAGGAACTGCAGGTAAAAAGATAACTGCAGTTGTAGGTAACTTCGTTAGCACCGATATAGATTCTTCCAGTGCATCTGCAGATTACACATATGCTTCTGGTTCTCAGGCAGTTATGAAACGTGCTACTAAAGTAGCAGTCACAGGCAATGCCATAGCATTAGAAGAGATACAAGTAGTTGGTGGATAATGCCAGCTGTTAATCAAAAGGCAGAAAAAATTGTAATGGCGATGAAACGCAAAAAGAAAAGTTTCAATCGCTTATATGGTGATGACGCTAAAAGTGTCATGTATGCAACTGCCAATAAGTTAGCACAAAAGGAAAACTTAAAGGTTATGTATTATCAGGATTTCGTAAAATTAGTAGAGGGCAACCCTACTACACGTATGTTAAGTAAGTCTAAGACAAAACAGACTGGTAACATAAGTGCTGACAGAGGATCAGATGAAAAAGAAAATCGAGCTAAACGTAAAGGTCTCGAAAAAGATTTAAAGAAAAAGGGTATTGGTTACAAGAAGGGTGTAGGAGAGTATAAATACAAATCTGACGATGGCAAAGAAGGTACAGGTCGTGAGGTCACGTACCAAACAAGTCCTAAAAAAGGAATGTCAAAACGTAGATTTGGAAAAGTAATGCGTCGTCTTGGTCGTAAACATGGTCAAGAATCAGTAATTACAAAAGACAAAGACAAACCTGCAAGACTACACGATACACAAAGTAAGAAACCAAGCAAATCAGTAAATCTAGGGAAATCCAATCCAGGTAAAAATCCAAAAGGTGAAGGTGAGACATCAGGAACAAAAATCAGAAGTGGAAAACTCCCAAAAACAAACAAAAAAGCGTATCACTACAATTAAGAACGCTATAGATGCTCTACAAAAAGAGCATGATGAGAGTTGCTGTAAGCAACCCAGTAATATCAGCAAAAAGCAATAATTGATACCAAACTACATACTCAAGTGCTATACTATTATAGCTAGTATAGTAGAATTGTGCTGTTAAAATGTCACATTACACAGTAGGTTACCATGATAACCTTAACGCTCACTATGAAATTTGTGAGTATGCAGACGATGCGTATAACGCTATAAAACAAGCAAGGGAAGATCTACCAGATTTTAATAATCCCCATGCTGCAGAGTATTGTATATTAGAGGACTAATATGAACGGAAGACTAGACAAGGTTGCAATGACCAATAGACTAATGCAACTCAAAAGAGAACTACACTACAAGTGTGAGATCGGAGAGAAAGGTAAGTGGGAATGTATAGGAGCGAATGAATACCTTAATAAATGCTTTGATGTACTTGACGAATATTGGCAATGACACATCGTTTCAAAGAAATACTACCAGTTTATAGAAGAAAAAATGTACCAATTCTTACAAGAATCAGTAGATTTCTTTTGAAATCAGAACGGAAAATAAAAAGGTATTTGTTAGGTTAATAGATAGTACAAACTTATCAAACATATTAGTAAATGTTATCTACACAATACCGCCTTCGGTTAGAAGGAATCTGCAAATCAATTGCAGCAGGAACAGAAGTAGGAATAGATGATATGATATGGGCAGAGAAATTATCAAAGGCAAACACATCAGCGAGAGGTATGTTAAGTCAAGCAAGAAGATTATCAATAGATGAAGACGGATCTTGTCTTAAGTATTTGGATATAGGTGATCCACGTAAATCTAAAAGAGGATTTCAAGGTGCAGAAGATATAGCAGATTTCTTTAAAAATAGTAGATCTGATGATTGGAGGCAACGTGATTAACACACAGGGTATGTCGTATGGTAAAGGTGGTAGCGGTAGATCTATAGAAGAACAACGTGCTGCTATCTCACCCATGCAGGTGAATAAAATGAATCTTTTATCAGATGCATTGAAGGTTGAATTAAAACAACTTATTAATGAAGTATTAGATGAGAGAGAATATAAAAAGAAACTTGACGGTCCTTATGACATGCC
>Ga0209348_1000104_pt1 | contig 52869 bp, 38 predicted proteins | sample ETNvirenome_2_30_FD_184065 | JGI IMG/M metagenome (GOLD analysis project Ga0209348, IMG submission 184065) | Marine viral communities from the Pacific Ocean - ETNP_2_30 (SPAdes) (version 2) | ecosystem: Environmental > Aquatic > Marine > Oceanic | place: Pacific Ocean | collected 2013-06-22 | reverse complement strand
CCAACAGTGATACTCTGTGGGGCGTCATAGTCACCGGGCTTGACCAGTGGGATAGTGTATGTATCAACAACATGAGGATATTCGACCTTGGGTTAGCTAAGGATGGTATCTCAGCGGCAGACAACAGAGGTATTGGCGCAGACGCCAAGAGAGTAGAGTTCCAATGGGACTGGGCGATAAGGAAGACTAGGTTCCACCAACTCACAACCCTCTGTCAAGGACTGGTTAAAAGAGGTGTCAAAGTGTTTCTAGAAACTCATCTAGCACAGACCCAACAGAATGACGATAGGGCCATGGGAGCTACGCAGTGGCGTCCTGCATGGGAGAAGAACACAGGTGGTTTGGTATTCCAGATATTGGTCTTTGAAAGAGAGGACTTGAGAGATGAGGACGGTATGCTTACGAAGCAGAGATTCACCGTAACTTATGAGAAGAGCAAGACAGACGCAGCACTACAGGGACAGAGAAGAACAATCCTAGTCACAGAGATAGGAAAGCCTCCTGTGTGGTATGGGCTACAGGAACTTAACGACGGCACACTGTGATAGCATGGGCAAAGCGATACTAAGCTCAAAGGAGTGGCTCTCTTTACTCAGCTCAGTGGGAGAAAGGATAGAAGATGTCAAACTCGTTTTGAACAAAAGTGGCACAATGGAGTATGATGTTGCACACAGCTCACACTATATTCACTACAAGAAGACGTACCCGGAGGCCGTAAAGGAATCTGGTCATCTGACTTTCACTGACCTAAAGAAGACGAAGACCTTCCTGAAAAAGTGCAAGAGCGATGTGACTATCCAGCAAAGCGCAACTAGGCTGTCTTTGAAGTGTGGTTCAATGAAAATGACATTGCCAATACTGGATTGTAAGAGTACACAACTAGCTCCCACTCTGTCGAAACTAACGCTGAACGCCAAAAACGGTCAGTGGGGGTCTTTCGGTAGAGGAACGTTTACGACACACGGTGAGACTAGTTTCTCTGATTTGATAGACGGAGCTAACATAGCCAAGTCTCTAAGCGCCGACTCTGATTTCTTAATCAAGGCTAACGCAGATGAGAAAGAGCTAGTTCTACACGCATACAAGCAGGGTGGAGCCGCAATAATATGCACAGCAACGATAGAGAATGCGCAAGGGCCCAATCATACAGTGTCCTCTAGCTTTGGTCCTTGGTTGCTCTCATGTCTATCAGTCCTAGAACCCAACATCAAGTCAACCTTCCACTGTGGCGATTCTACTGTTTTAGCAGTGGAGCAAAGCGGTGAGGGTTGGGAAAGAACGATAGTTGTGATAGACCAACAGGCATAGGTGTTACAATGATTGTGGACTACTTTCATCCTGATGGGTTTTCATTAGAGGATAAGCCTCACATATATCTCAGAACAAGGGATAAGGAGGGTAATCTAAGCACGAGGATAATATCACCAGAGGAGGAAGACTACGTTCGACCTTTCTGCTGGATACCTGCGGGAACACACCCCAGAACACTAATGAGAGTGACGAGTCAGATAAGAGGAATAAGAGTCCATGACATGATTAATGCAACTGGGAAGGATGGTACTGACTTAATCAAACTCAGTGTCGATAATCCTGAGTCCCTCTGGCAATTGAAGGACATGATGAAGACATACGAGGCCGACGTGTATTACCAAGACCAAATACTAATGGAGATGTACCCAGATAACATACCTGAGTTCCATCCTAGAGTCTGGTACTTTGACCTTGAGTGGGATGTCAAGGAAGATTTCACAACAGTAATGGCAGTAGACGACACACACGCTGAACACCCGATTGTCTTTGCATGGAGAGAGGGGGTATCGCATAGCATAGATTGGATAGACAGAGAGGGAGGCTACATGTTGCATCTATTTGATAGTGAACACGCTATGCACGATGCTTTCCTAAGTCACCTAGATGCCTGTGACCCTGATATTCTAGTAGCTCATGCTATTGCTTGGGCTGATTTACCACATTTAATTAGAAGACTAACTGAGCCAGATAGATTGAGCCCACTTGGTAGTGTCATCAGACCACATGTGAAGTATGGCTACAAGGAAACATCACAACCCATACTTGGTCGCTTGATATTTGACAGTGCCGCCAAAGGTAGCACTGGGAGCGGTTTTGAGTCTCTTTGGATAAAGTCCGGTAGAGGTAACTTACCAAACAGAAAGTTGGATACGATAGCAAAGGAACTAGGATTTGATGGAAAGTTGGCAGAGGATGATGAAGGAAACAAGCTCGATGTTAGAACTTGGTGGTACACGCACTTTGACTTGTTCGTGGATTATTGTTTACGTGACACTACGTTACTAAGAGAATGCTCTGAGAAGCTAAACACGATACCATTCTTTGTGGCTATGCAAGAGTTTTGCGGTGTGCAATGGAGAAGCACTCACAATGTGTCGAATTACGCTAGAGGTTTGTTTGGTAGGTACACTGACTTGAAGGCTCCCTCTTCCTTCAGATACAATAGGGAGAAATTGAGAGCTGCAAATGTACTAAACACAAAAGCTGGTAGGCATGAGAATGTGGCTCTAGTAGACTTCGCATCACTATACCCTAGAATCATAGTAGACGGAAACCTATGTCCTACTACCAAGAGAAGGGGGCCCGGAGAGGGGGTCAGACAGTTTCCTGATGGGTCCTACTGGGACACTAAGGAAAAGGGCGTGTTGCCTACCATAGTAGATGATATGCTATCTCTGAGAAAGAAGTATAAGAAAATGATGAAAGAGGCCACAGATAAGGATGAAGCCTTCAGATATGAGATGATGCAACTGGCGGTGAAGGTATGCACCAATGCGCTCTACGGCTATCTATCGCAATCTAAGGTGGGTGGTATGTGGACAGACCCAGATGTTGGAGCTGCAATCACAGCCATGGGTAGAGCATCGATTGATTTACTGATGGCAGAAAGTGAGAGACAGGGCTATACAGTTTTAGCCGGTCATACTGATTCTTGTTACATACAAGCGCCTTTTGAAGAGGTGGATAAATTAGTTGAGCTTTTGAATAAAACAATTAGAACCGAACTTGACCTACCAAATATGGATGTTGAGTTTGAGGCTTTCTTTGACTATTGGTTCACTACTGATGCGAAGAATAGAAATTTTGGTATCATAACTTGGCCACCTACCAAAAGTGGTTCACTCAAGGTAACTGGTTTTGAACACAAAGCGGCCAACGCATCTCCAGTTACTAGAGAAATTCAAGGCATGATATTTACAAAGATATCAGAAGGTGCAGAAGAAGATGAGATTAGTGAATTGATTAGACCAATTTCAATTTCTCTTTTGAAAGGTGAATATGAGGCAGATGAGTTGGCTCCATACGGTAGGTTAGGCAAAGAGAAATATGAAAGAGTACCACCTAACGCAGCCAAAGGGGCACTATATTACAATGAACATTTGGCCTCCACTGACCCAATAAGAGTCAATGACAGCGCTCAATGGTTGTATGTGAATGAAGTTCCAGAAAATTTACCCTACACCAATATAGTATCCTTTAGAAATTCAGAGGAGATTGAGGGCTTTACATTAGATTACTCTACCATGGTTGAGAAGTTTATCAGAAACAAGATAAAGCCAATCTATGAAGTTATGGAATGGGATTTGGACTATCCCTGTGGCACAAAAGTTCCAAAGAAATACTGGTGATTACAATGACTACTCTATACAAGTATAATCCTAATGAAAATACTTTCACCGAGTCTTCAGACTTCGATGATGAGCTTTTGTTGAAATCATATGAAGAGAGCAGTTACAAGTGGCCAGTAGAAGGTAAAAAACTCAGAATGACAAAATCCACGATAAGCGCATACGAATGGTGTCCCTACCAATATTTCCTAACCTATGTAATGGGACAGAGGGGTGAGGAAACAGAGGCTATGGTAAGAGGTACTAACGTGCATAATGTGGTTGAATACTTCTGGCATAAAGTAGATGATGCCATGGATGAAATAAAGGAATTGTTAGATGATGACAAACCAGCGATGGCTAGAGAGAGACTCAAAAAACTATTTCCATATCCAGAAGAAGGCTATCATCACAATGAAGAGGTTGTCATAGACCAGTGGTTTGAGTGGCAATGGGCAAGACTGCTAGTGTGCCATGAGAGCGACATGATTGACTCTTGGAAACCTGTGGGAAATGAGGTCGAAGTGCATGCTGAAACAACTGTAGAACACGAAGGAAAGATGTATCCTGTACATCTGAAAGGTTACGTGGATAGAATATTTTCAGATGGGGATGGAGGTTACATACTCATGGAGTTAAAAACAGGAAAGTGGAAGGAAGCCCCTTACAAATACAGCTCGATGAGATTAGAGATGGAGTTCTACAAGAACATGATTACCTTAGCACAGAGAGACGAATTTCTCCCTGTTACCCACTGGGCTTGGGAGTATCCATACGGTCAAGTCAATGGTGGTGATGGAGCTGATTGGATAATAGAAGAAACAAAAACAAAATCCAAGTATGCCCAGAGGTCACTGGAAAAGAAGATGAAAAAATTACTCAAAGCACATATTGAGCAGGACTTCCCACCAGTCCATAAGGATACATGCAGTAAATGGTGTAGGTGTCAGAGTGTGCAGTGCGCTTGGTGTGACTTCGTTCACATATGCCCAGCGTGGAAATCAGATAAATTCCTCATTGAAGAGGAGGTAAAAACATGAATGAAAAAGAAAATTATAAGGAAATGCTGAAAGAAACTGAGAATTGGATAAACAAAAGGGTGATGTCTGAAGATATCATGCTGAGAGGAGAATTACCTAGAGTGAATGTCTATCTCTCTATGATGGGCGTCAAAGGTGATATGTTGAGAGTGGTGAATGGTTACCAGCATACTCTTGATGGTGGTGGTTTTGCTGCTTTCGATGTGGCTGTAAATCCTGTGGCTTTTGTCAAATACGGAAAATCAGCTCCAGAAGTCATAGGTAATGAAGCCATAGAGAAGTACAAGAAACTCACTAAGTAGGTGCTTGCTTGTCGTTCGTTTATCTGGATTATCCCAGAGAGGTTTTAGAGATAGGCTCCAATGTCCAAAAAGGGTACAGGAGAATAGTAAACAACTCTGAGGAACTCAGAAAGTATTGGAATGGAAAGAATGGCATAAGTAACATTTACTTCACAGCGTACGGTTACAGGGGTACTACTCCACCAAGACATCATAGAGTCGATTATAACACACCAGTGATAAGACATTTTGTGATGGATTTTGATTGTAAAGACTTTACACAAAGACAAGTTGACGTTGAATTCTCCTTCATGCATGAGCAGGTCAAGAGATTACACAAACACTTTCTTGTCAATGATATATCTCATTACATTTGGTTTAGTGGAGGGGGTTTTCATGTTTGGGTACCGCTAGAACAAACTTTGATGCCTAACAATGGATATGAAGTATCCAGAATAAAAGACGGAGGAAAGAGGCTGATAATGAAATGGCACAAGTTGTTGAACATATCATGTAATGACCCTACTGTGGCTTTTGATACGGCTGGTATGATTAGAATACCAAACTCTTACAACATGAGAAGAGGCTGTTGGAGCATACCGTTAGAAACTAATGAGTTGATAGAATTAGACCAATACGAGTTACTAGACTTAGCTCAGGAACCTAGAGAGGGTTACATATTACATGGTAACAATCCGATAAAATTAGAGTTGCCGAAAAGAAAGAAGGCTGGTTTAGTCAAGAAAAGAAAAATGATTGACCTACCAGATGTGTCTTTCGATAAATTGTTGATTCTACCTTGTTTAGTGCAAGCTGCTCTTGGAGAGGGCAATCCTACACACAAAGCCAGATTTCATCTGGCAAATTATTTAGCCGCACGTTTGAGATTTTTCTTTTCACCTGAATCTGTCAATGATGAGGATAAACAAGAGCATGTAGAAAAGATAGTGAGTTTATGCTCTCAGCAAGGCTGGGTTGACTTTGATAAAGGAATTACAACTACACAGGTAAAAAGTATAGTAAATGGGGGATATTCAATGAGTACATGCAAGACACTGATAAACGAAGGGATGTGTACAGGCATCTGCCGCTATTATGATGGAACGGCGGAGGACATACTATGAATGGGAATGAGCATAGGAAATTAGTGAAAGAAGGTAACTGTACAATCTGTGGAGTACAAATGACAGTCAAGAACACGGTTGGTAGATTTTTCAAAGAAAGCAACATAAAGAGATGTGGAAAATGTTACTTGGAATGGAAGAGGATGGAGAGAAAGAAGAATGCCGAAACCTGACTTAATCATAGACAGCAACGAAAGGGGTTCATTGTGTGACTCCGTAATAAGAAAAGCAAACAAAGAGGGACTCACTGTTATCAGAAAGGCCCTCATGGTGGGTGACTATCTATTAGGTGAGGCATGTATAGAGGCAAAGAGTATCAATGACTTGTTTCTGTCTAGCCATAGTGGTCATCTTTGGAGACAACTAGAAAATATGGATGCAAATTACCCTAGATTCTTTTTAGTGGTTCATGGCTCAATTTCAAAATATGTAGCCATGGCAAAAAACTCAGGAAGACAAACCACTTACTCCAGAGTGCAAAATGAACTCATGGGCACCATAGCTCGTATCATGGCTGACTTTGAGTGCCAAGTTTTCTTCACTGAGAATCACTCAGAGGCAGCCATGTTCATAGTGAAGTTGCATAACAAGCTACACAAACCAGCCTCAAGTCATGGTGCGAGAGCCATTAGGAGAGTAAGCACAAATGATGTGAGATTGGATGTTCTGCTATCTATACCCGGTATAGGTAGGGAGATAGGAGAAAGAATGCTGGAGGAGTGTGGGTCAATAGAAGAAATGCTATTCCCTGAATCACTGAGAATGGTCAAGGGACTAGGAGAGGTAATGAGAACTAGAGTGGTGAACGTGTTTACCAGTGAGGAACCAGTCTTCGTAGAAAGAAGAATAAAAAGATGATATTTTGTTGTTTTCGGCTTATAAAAAAGACTTGATAAATCCATGTTTCCAATATATTCTCATACACAATATACATAAGCTGACCTATGTAGGGGTCAAATTATGAGAAACGCGAAGGATTATCAAGCAGCAAAGAGGTTCCCGATATTCAAGGGATACATTGACCATTTTAATGAGACTTCCATAGATAATGACATACCGGGAATGCTTTCTTTTTTCTTTATTCAAGGACAAATAGCCGTGCCATATGTCAGAATACCTTGGGGACCTGCCCATCTTGACCCCAGAAACCACGTCTTTTGGATTCAGTCGAGTAGGACTGGTAAATCGATTGCTTGGGAATTCATAGGAGACATCCTGAGAGATGTGGGCGTACCTTCCGATTTGTACACCACCGGAACCGATGCAGGGCTCATCGGTGGTTTTGAGATGGAGGAGGATGAGGATGGCAACAAGCAAGCGATTCTGAAAGAAGGAATGTTGACTGGAAGAAAAGCACTCAACTTCGATGAGGGTTCAATCATATTGAATCCGAATAAACACAGTCAGGAAACCGTGTTGTATCTACAATCCGCTTGTAATCCAGTAGGTAGTAATAACAACAAACTGGTGAAGCACACTAAACTTGGTAGGATAGAGACAGAATCTCTAGTGTCACTTTGGATTACGACTTATCCTCCCAGCGGCGTGAAGGAATACGTACTTACTAGAGGTATTTTCCAAAGAGTGTTGTTGTACTGGAGTCACTGGAACACGGATAGGAGAAAGGCGGTCAGCATGATAAGAGCTGAGAGTGCTTTCAAAAGAACTCCCCCAATGGAGATTTCATATGAAGATATAACAGATTACTTCAATGCCTTGGACAAGAGACTTAGGAACAGAGTTCTGTCTGTCACCGAAACTCCTTTCGTAGAGTGGGATGGTATGTCTAGAGAAGAGCAAGAGTCCCTAATACAATCGGCTATGACTGAAGTTTTCAAAGCAGATGAGGGAACTTTCTATCCGGCGCTCAGAGACGCGATTGACGATTATTACAGTCTTTTATCGGGGTTAAACCCCAGTATTATGGAGGTAGTTGCGTCATTCGTACCTGCCATGGAGAACAACACCATAATTTTCGCAACTCACATGGCTATGCTAGATGAATCTTGGATTGTAAAGGGTGAACATGTAGACATGGCTAAGGATATCCTCTATGATATTTTCAAGAATCTCATACTTTGGTTGGAGGATGAAGTTAACATTGGACCCAAGACTCAAGAGAAGGCAGCGCAGAGAGGAAAGTGGGCGACTGCTTATCATCAAGTTGAAGGCATTGACCTTGGTAATAGAGGCGATGGCTGGAAAGCAAAAACCAAAGTTCTCAAAATCTATGAAACTCAAAATGATTGTTCTAGGGGTAGTGCCTACAATAACTTTGAAAGATGGGGCGAACCCATGTTTGATAACGCAAAGGACGGTAGAGTAGCGTTTATCAGATTGAAGGAGAACTTAGAATGAGTGACATATTAGCATTAGACATAGAAACCAGCAATTATTCGTGGGAAATAGGAGGTTGGAACAATCTCTCTCTTTTTGAGCCAACAGTGGTAGCAACTTGGGATGGAAAAAATGGAAACATATTCAGTAAGGAGGATTCCGTAACTGTTGAAAATATGGAAACACATGAGTTACATCCACAAATTTTAGGTGATTTTCTACAAGAACACATAGAAAAAGGGGGTAAAATTTTGGGTCACAATATAATTAGTTTTGACCTACCTGTGATAAGAGACGCTTTGGATTGTTGGGCAGCTAGAGATGTTCTGGGAAAAAGTGAGCAAATTATTGACACTAAGATTCTTTTTAGGAAGGCTTCCTTCTCCTATGGAAAATTACTTTCTTCTCTATCTGAGCTTGCCAAACATAACTTGGGGCAAGAAAAAATGATGCAGAGCGAAGATGCTCCCATCGCTTGGAGAGAAGGAAGATATAACGAAGTGGCAGAATACTGTCTAAAAGATGCACAACTCACCTATGATTTGTATATGATGGGGCGTGAAAACTGCATGCTCAAATCCAGATGCAAAGAAACTGGTGACATAAAAGAAGTAGAATTGGAGTGGTAAAAATGGATATTACGGAAGAAATAAAATTGAAAAAAGGATTGCACGAACTTTTGGTCTTAGTCACTCAAGGTTCAGCTTTGAGCGACATACAAAGAAACGCATCGAGAATTGCTGTTGAGGTTGGATGGCCATTCTACCCGTGGGAGAAAAATGGAGATGAGGAAGAATGAGTGAGGAAAGAATAGACCCTCTACATAACAATATCAGAGCAGCTAGAGCGATAGTCAACACAGTTAGAACAACTCTTGGCCCAAGAGGTCGGGATAAGATGATGGTAGACGCTAGTGGGGACGCCATAATAACGAATGATGGTGCGACTATTCTCAGAGAAATTGAGGCAGCACACCCTGCGGCTAAAATGATTATCGACATCAGTAAAACCCAAGAGAGTCTATGTTACGATGGGACTACCAGTACAGTCGTTCTAGCGGGACAGATGTTAGCTGACTCAGAGAATCTCTTCAGCAAAGGAGTGCATCCTTCTTTAGTATGCGATGGCTATAACAAAGCAGCAAGGATGGCTGTTGAATATTTAGATGAGGTTCTCTCAAGAGACGCTGAAGAAGGAGATTTGGAAAAGGTAGCAGAAACTGCAATATCTGGAAAAACATTAGCAGCAGCTAAAGACATAGTTTCACAACTTTGTGTAGAAGCAGTAAAGATAGCAGGTGATGCTGATAGCGTCAAAGTATTGACATTCCCCGGAGGGGCATTGACCGACTCGCATTTGTTCAAAGGTGTGGTTGTGAACAAGGATTACTCAATAGAAATAGAAGTGCCAAAAGAAACTAGAGTTCTACTGTGTATGAGTGGTTTAGAATATAATAAAGATGAAAGAATACAATTTAATGTAAGTAATATGGAAGACTATTCTAAGTTCAAGTCTCAATCTAAAAATAGAAAAGAGCAACACGATTTAGCTAAGGCTATTGTGGAAAAATTACCAGAAGGAGGGGTTTTATTCACTAGGGACAATGTAGATGAAGCGATACTGGCATATCTACACAAGCATAACATAGGTGTAGTAAAAAGAAATCAAGAAAGCATAATGAGAGCCTTGTCTTCTGCTTTAGGCGCCAACATAGCTCATTCAGTACAGGATTTAGAAGATGCAGTAGATTGTCAAATAGTTAGAACCAAGCATAATGACATACACTATTTGTTTGTGCAGGGAGAGGTTGAGTCAAAGCAATCTACACTGATTGTTAGAGGTGCAAGTCATACGACTCTGGATGAAGTAGAGAGAGGTTTTGACGACGCCTTGGGGGTTGTCTCATTAGTCATGAATGGTGGTAAGGTTGTTTCTGGTGGTGGTTCTACATATGCAGCCATAGCTAGTCATTTGAGAACACAAGCTCCAAAGGTAGAAGGTATGGAACAAATGGCAGTGAATTCCTTTGCAGATACATTGGAAATAATACCAGCTACAATAGGCGAGGTTGCTGGACATACACCTTTGAATTGCATATTTGCTTTGAGACACGCTATATCAGAGGGCAAATTAACAATGGGCCCTGATGTAGAAAAAATAAATCAAATCGTAGACATGAATGATTTGGGTGTTATAGAACCAGCTCAATTAATCAGACAGTCTATACTAAGCGCCACAGAGGTAACAACAGCGATACTCAAAATAGATGATATAGTTGTAAAAAGAGGCAATGGTGATGGGCAGACTCACGGATAAATTGAATGTGTCTTGTAGAAACTGCAATCACAAACACATACCTCGTAGACTGACTGCTAGGTATCATGATGGATTTAGAAAAAGAATACATCTTTGGGAATGTAGGGAATGTAAACATATTTGGAAGGATACTGCTTTTTTGAAGAGATGATATTTTATGAACGTCCTAAGTGTTTTTGATGGAATGTCTTGTGGACAAATTGCTCTAGAGAGAGCAGGTATCAATGTCAAAAATTATTTTGCATCTGAGATTGATAAGTACACTATTCAAATCGCTAAGAAAAATTACCCTGACACAATACATGTTGGTGACGTTACTAAGCTCAAGGGTTCAGACATACCTGTTGAGATAGACCTACTAATGGGAGGCTCTCCCTGTCAAGGATTTAGTTTTGCTCAAGGTGGTAAGGAGCTTAATTTTGACGACCCTAGAAGTAGATTGTTTTTTGAGTTTGTTAGATTATTGAAAGAATGTAAACCGAGGTATTTTTTATTGGAAAACGTGAAAATGAATCAAAAATCGCAGGATATAATAACGCGATTTCTAGATGTTGAACCTGTAAAAATCAATAGTGATGTATTCGTAGGGCAGAATAGAGAGCGTTTGTACTGGACTAATTTAGAAATAAAACCTCTTCCTAAAAGACCAGAATGGGATGGCCAATATTACCAATGGAGGAGAACTTATTTTAGAGAGAACAAATCAGGAGTTTGTCCATGTCTAACTGCTAATATGGGTACTGGAGGGCATAACGTACCTTTGAAATCAAAAAACTTAGCAGATAAATTAACACCAGTTGAGTGTGAAAGATTACAAACTATACCAGAAAATTATACTGAAGGTGTATCTAATACACAGAGATATAAAATGATAGGAAATGGATGGACTGTTGATGTTATTGCACACATTCTTAGTGAGTTATGCTTAGATAAAAAATAATATAGTATTGACTTACTTAATATTTTCAGTGGTTTTTAGTTGCGTTTGGCCACTACACACAATCAGGGGGGTTTCTACAGTAAAAAGCGGGATGTTTCTTTCGTTCCATTCTCAGTAGTGAGTGTATTTTTCCAATTTTCGTTTTGTATGCACTACCCGTTTTTCCCTCCCTAAGCATCTAAACAAGCAAAAAGAAAATATAGTATTGGTTTACTTATTACACCATGAGTTTGTTTCGGTGGTTTGCGCGTAAGTTAATGGGTATAATGGGTAATGTGTATGTATGGTTGGACAAACGAGTAGAATATACCAAAGAAGAAGTCAGCAGTGTGCTTGGTTTGCCAATTGATGAGGACCTACAAATAAGCTCAAGATACGAATTATGCAGACGTGTAGAAGATACTTTTGGAATACCAAAAGAGTCTTTTTGGAGCTTGCACAGCACTCAGAAAATAAGGTTCGCAGTGCAACAAGCTAGAAATCTGCAAGCAGATAAGGGAGTTGTTGCTAGTGAGTAACTACACTGTTGAAATAGATTTTACAATTCACTACAATCAAGGAGAGGAATACTATGTGTAAATATCCAGAGTGCAAGAGCTGGACTAACCCGTTCACCAACCTGTGTTTTTACCACACTCTCTGGGGTGACGAGGAATGAGCATCATATATGACCTGATGAAATCCTTGCTCATGATTAATATTGAGGATTTGGAGGAGATAGAATAGACTCTGATGATGGCATTACCCTAGAGGGTTACAACAGGTTCTGGAGCTGGCTCTGCAAGAAAATCTTTCTAGTCTAGCAGTCCACAGCATCAGTGAAGCCCTCTTGGGTCTTCAGATGCAGGTAGCACTGCTTCAGTAAGTTGTACTGGGTCTTGGTGTTAGCCGTGTCCAACTCAAAATCGCCATTGAAACCGCTGATTGCCGATGCGTCTTGCTCGTAGGCATCGTCACTGGCATACACCTTACCACGATATTTGACATTGAATGACTTCACTTTATCACCATCCTCAGTGATATCCACCCTCTTATCCACACGGGCATCAACTATGACGCAATATGCGTAATCGCATGTTATCCCGAACTCTGTCTCATACTCTACCTTCAATGCCATATTTTTTCCTCCATATTTTTTCTTTATTAAACATTTATCACTTACAATACAAATGTGTACTCTATGTCTACACTAGCACTAGCACTACCACCTGCGCTAGTGGCAGTGCATGAAACTTCGATATGCCACACATCATTGACTGCTGGATAGAGAACACCGGCCTTGCTACCGCCAAAAGTCAATCTAGCCTGTTTACCTACTCCATTGTTCGTTGAACCGGTTCCGATAGTAAGAGAGTTTTGTGCTGTGCTTGCTGTCCCTATTATAGAAGCAGAATTACCATTCGATAAACTGGTGTTGCTACCTGTAGAAACGTCCCATAAATATGTAGTGCCAGCGGGCATACCACCAGCAGCGTTAGTAGCTAAGAAACCACCAAACTCCAAAGTTGCTGCTGTCGCAGAACCAGTGTAAGCATTCATAGTCTCTAGGTTTATGTTAGCTGAGTAAGTTCCACTACTGAAACTACTACCGTCATGAGCGAATGGCGAGGTTATTGGTTCATCTTCCCCTATATCAACAGCGTTTTTATTGCCACTACCGGAGGCATAATCTCTTATTTCTAATTGTGATGGTGCGGCTACAGTAGCATTCGCTGTCTTTAGTTGCTGTGCGACACCAGCGACACCTACCATTATCGACGCCATCTCAATCACCCAATGTATATCCAAGTGTTAGCAGCAACCGACACATAGGTTCTAGCAGTCTCATCAGCCATAGCAGCATGAGCAGTCCATCCCGAAGCGATGGCATTTGATGTCCCAAGTGCGGGTGTTGCTGAACCACCTGTGTTGTTGATGATTGTGTATTGTTGTCCCGACTCTGCTGTTGCAGGTAGAGTCAGTGTACCTGCTGTCCAGTAGACGTATGAGCCGGACTGAGCATCTGTGAGTGTTGTATTACTGCTTACCGCTTTCACCTTAATCTTGAGAGCCTTGATTCCGTTTGAATCTCCCTTTATCCAAGTTACTCCACCATCACCACTACCTATGATGATTTGGTCATCGCCTGTTGCGACATCAACATCAAAGTTACCAATTACTAGATTGTTTGAACCTGTTGTAATGTTGTCGCCACTTCGATAGCCTAGTCCGATATTGTACGACCCAGTGGTTAAGTTAGTCAATGATTGATAACCTACCCCCGCATTACCCGACCCACTTGTTATATCCTCTATTGCGTTACCACCCAATGCAACGTTTTGATTACCACTTATTGCGTTGCTACCCGTTGCACCCCTCAAGGCTTGATAACCTACTGCGGTGTTTGACGAGCCGGTTCCTGCACCGTTCTCTGAGTTTATAGCATCGTGTCCTATACCTGTATTACCCCATCCGGTTGTTACGTTGCTTCCGGCTCTAACACCAATAAATGTACTTCCGAAAACACCACCTGCTAAATCTTCTGCCGCTTTGTAACCAACGGCTGTTGCCTCGCTTTGTGTACTCGCTGTTTTCAACGCATCAAAACCAATGGCTATGTTATTGTCGCCAGTCGTAATCGCCGTACCTGCATTAACACCAAGAGCCACGTTGTAGTTACCGCTTGATGCAGTTAATGAATCCAAAGCAGCACTACCCAATCCTACGTTAGAAGTAGCCGTAGTGATTGCATCAGACAAGTCACCGAGAGCAGAAGCACCACCTGCATTAGCATCGACATACGCCTTTATGTTTCCTTGAGTTGCCAATTTGGTATCTGATGTACCAAGGTTATCGTTATCCTCTATCTCAGTGACCCTAGCCCCACTTCCAATCTGTAATCCTGAATCACTGATATTGAACCTAGCAGTTCCTCCTGTTTGGAAAGACTGCGTATCTGTGCCAAATGCGATTTTGTTGTTAGTGTCTCCTGAGTGAATTAAGTCACTAGCGAGTGTGACTGTTGAGAACGTCACATCGTCTGAGGTTCCAACAGCCTGACCTATTGCTACATCATTTGCATTGACAGTCACACCAGTCCCTGCCCCTACTGCTAAGGTTCTAGTGGATGCGATAGTGCCTCCACCAGTCAGACCATTACCAGCAGATATTGAAACGCCACTGTGGTCTATGTGTTCATTTGCCACGAAATCAGAGAAGCCATCATGGAAAGCACCACCTGATACTGCAACTGCTGTTCCACCAAGAGTAATTGCATCAGCCTCTAACGTACCATCAACATCTACGTCCCCCGATATATCGAGGCTAGCTGCCGTTACACCTTCGACAACTACAAGCCCTTTTTTTACCTTAAAATCTTTCTCTGACAAATTACCACCATGATTTCACTTTCCATCATAATACGAGTTGTGTTGCTACTGCTCTGAATTTGTAGTTTTCAGAAGATGAACCTACTGGGTCATACTTCACAACTACGTTGTCGCTGCTTACTGTGGCTGTGATTGTCGCTAGGTCTGTGGTTGTACTCATGTAACCATATGTCGTGAGTTGAACATCGGACCCGCTTCTCCATTGGACAAGTGTTTCACCCATCTCAAATTGTGCTGTGCTAGCATCTCCAGTGGTTAGAAGCTCTACTGACCACACTATCTTAGCTGCTCTGAAAACAGTCTTATCGAAGGTAAAGAGGTCGATTGCTGCACCACTTGAAGAAGAGGCGCTGTTACTAGAATTAACTCCTAATACTGATACGCTGTTGACACCTAGAGTAGTCCCATTTACTTGACCAGCCGAACTGTATATCACAGCCTTGCTATTAACTATACTACCAGCGGAAGAACCATCCACCAGATTCAGCTCGGCGGCAGTGGATGAGATGTTTGTACCGCCGATATCAAGGGTGGTAGCGCTTAACTCGCCCGCAACAGTGACTATGCCGCTTGCTACTGTAATCAAGTCGGTGTCTCCAGTGTGACCAATGTTTGAACCGTTTATGAGGACGTTATCGACTGTCAGGGTTGTCAGTGTACCCACAGATGTCAAGCTAGAGCTTACGACACCTGACCCCAGCGTTGTTGCATTCAAAACTGTCGTGCCATTGATGCTAAGGTGCTTACCATTGGCCAAGTCCAAATCATCTGAGACTTGGAATCCGTGGCTACTGTCGTACTGAATGCTGTGTAGACTTGTGCCCGGCACGAAGATACCGCTACCGTCAGCAGTTGCTTCAGTGGTGTTGGCAGAGGAATGTTGCATGGTAGCACCAGCACCCACTGTGCCAGAGGTACCATGACCATCTAGCACGAAAGTGTTAGTTGCTACACTGCTTACGGTATATACTCCATCTGTAATGCTATTACCCATGTTTGAGACAAATATGGATTCGCCATTTGAGAAACCGTGACTTGCAGATGTCACTGTGACCGTCGAGGAGCTTCTAGCATATGTGGCGTCTTCCATTCCACCAGCTATGCCCAGAAGCATCGATTTGTCTTCGGCCACGATTGCCGTGGTGTTGATTACAGTCTGGTCCCCGTTTACAGTTAAATTACCAGTGATTGTCACGTTGTCACCAAAAGTAACCTCTGAGGTTCCATGTCCAATCGTAATCGCTGTGCCTGACACACCTGTACCAATAGATACAGACTCACTGCTATTGCCTGTGTCCACTATAAGATAAGCATCAGAGCCTTGCTTTATTGTAAAAGCTGTAGCTGAGTTATCTGTCACAGCTACATTTATGTCTGTGTCATCAGCAGATATACTGTCAAGAGCTATGTCCCCGACATTTGTTATGTTTCCATCGGATACGCTCAAGCTGTCTACTGTGGCCGCACCAGTGTTAAATGTGCTACTACCGTTGTCTATGTTACCGAATCCTGATGATATTGCCCCAGCGTCTAGTGTGCCAACTGATGTAATCTGCGTTTGTGCGGCATCCACAGCAAGCACACCACTTGAAGCAGTTAGTCCAGTGCCATCTATTGCGGCTATGATATCAGCTAACGATTCCTTTCTTGTTGCATTAGAGTCATTTGCATCTATTATGGCTATGCTATCATTGGCTATATCCACAGCGGCAGCAGTTAGACCATTCAAATCTAAACTGAAAGTAAGGTCGTAAGGGTCACCATCCGAACCATTTGATGTATCAGTCCAATTGATATCAAGACCACCAGTATCAATAAATTTGACTTCTTTATTTTCATCAATGGTAACTTCAGTGCCATCGCCGTCTTCTAGTACGAATCCGCTCCCCATGCCATCTGCGCCAGAGGCTGAATTAGTTGGCTCCCATATACCACTTGAACTGTTATAAGCCAAAACTTGACCATTAGAAGGACTCGTTGCTATTCCTATCTTAGTAATTTCACCCGCGCTATTTATCCTGATGGATGTTTTGTTATCAACGCCATGAGTACCATCCAGTCCTATTTCAAAGGTATCAGCGCTGTCATCGATACCCAATCTAAAATTTTTCTCGTTACCAAGAAAACGGAGCATGGTATCCTCTGCTCCGCTATCACCTATCGATAGGGTTGGCGTAGTACCAAGGACTTGAACATCCTGATGGAATTCAACTAACGTTGTACTGGAGTCAACTTTCATGTAAGTATCTCCACCTGCGTCTAATATACCAAAAGCCCCAGATTGACCATCAGCGGTGGTTATCGTAATATCAGTATTATCAGGAACAATAGAGTCGAGAGCTATCGAGCCTACGTTCGTAATATTCTGGTCATTGAAAGAAGTGGCTTTATGCAAGGTAATCGCTTCGTTGCCATTGTCTGTATTGAGAGTTATGTAGGCATTAGAGCCCTCTTTCACAACTAATGATGTGCTACTGTCATCCAATATCTTCACAGAGGATGCGGCTTTGAACTCCAAATCCCCATTCTCTACAGTCAATCCTTTCTTTACTTTAAAATCACGTTCGGTCATGTTGTTGTCACCATCCCTTGCCAAGTGACTCTCGCATCGAACTGAACATTATGTATTCCCGCTGGCGTGATAACTAAATTAAGGTTACCGCCTGTTACAGTGACGCTATAAGTCGCTTGAGGTGTTTGACTGGCGTTTGATTGCACAACGCCGTATGTTGTTATTCTACCATTACTAGAGCCATCATGGGTGACTATTGCTTCTGCCGCTTCAACCACTCTATTGCCTGAGCCATCCTCACCATCGACTTCTATCAGAAGCTTGGCTGAACGGAATTCAGATATGTCAAACAGAGCCATTGTAATATTGTCGCTAGTGTCAACATTGTCGGTATTGGACAAAGTGCCTGTGGCTTCACCAAAGCCCAAGTTGGCTATCTGTAGTGGAGCCAATGGTGTTGCTTGGTTGATACCAACTCTGTCGTTGCTCACATCAACCTTTAGTGTGTCAGTGTCTATTGCCACATCGCCTGAGCCTGTTATCGTTGAGAAGTTTCCAGCACCGTACACAGTGTTGAAGTATCCGTTATCAAAACGAGTACCGTTTGCACCTATGTTAAGACTAGTAGTGCTGGGATATATATGTTGATTGAAAGTCCAAGCGCTGTTGGCTTCGCTCCATAGAATGCTTCTATCGCTTGCAGATTTGAGGATGAGTCCACCGCCGTTAGCGTTAGCATCACTTGGGCTATCGACTGCGTTGAGTTCCACATGCTTGTCATCCACAGTGATAGTGGTGCTTGAGATTGTGGTTGTGCTACCGCTAACAGTTAGGTCGCCTGTTACAATTAGATTCTGTCCTATCGTAACTGCTGCATCGCTTGGTCCTATCGATGTAATAGTCGGTTGTGCCGCATCAATGCCTATTACAGCGCTAGATGCAGTCAATCCCGTGCCAGCGAATAGCGTAGCAATATCGTCTATTGATTCCTTTCTTGTGGTATTAGAATCGGTTGCATCAGCTATAGCGAGGAAATCGCCAGATGCTATTGAGGCTGCAGTCAGGGAGTGTATTCCTACTGCGCTTGTGGCAAACAAAGTCGCAAAATTTCCAGCAGTCAGAACAGCATCAGCGTTTAATTTCAGATAACCACTGCTACTGTCCTTCCATAGTGTATTGGCGGCAGTGCCGGGATTGCTGGAGGTTGGTGTAAACTCAAGACCAGTTGGCGCTTTCAGGAGCGAGCCGGACATAATGATAGGTCCACCGACATTCAAAGTGTTAGTGCCTGTAGTGAATGAGAGGTCAGTATCGGAAGTGAAACCGCTAGACCCATCACTGAGTTGTATAAGTCCAGAAGCCCCTGATGCCGCCGTGGATGCTGATGTAGAGGAGAAAGCGGTGTACCAAGCAGTGCCGTTGTAGATTATCACAGCACCTGAGTTGCCGTTTATCGTTATGTCATTGGAGCCATTCTCAAATGTTATTGCGTTACTGGAGTGCAGATTGCTGACATAAACGACGTGTCCGGGCGGGAATGCCGAATCGCTTGTATCAGGAGTCAGAGTTATTGCGCTGCTTGGAGTGAGTATGAAGAAGTTGTAACCATCGTACTCAAACGTCAAATCACTGCTAGGACTAGAGACTAGGGCCTTGTTGGGTCCAAGCCTATGGGTTCTCCTAGAACCACCCTGAGTACCTGAGAAAAACAAGACATCCTCGCCAGCAGGGTCACTGCTCATCCAGAGGGCTCCTAAGTTTGAGGCCGTAAATGCCCCGTTTTCAGTGCCACCACCCTGCATACCATCCAAATCCTGATGCTCGTTGATTCTGTTGGAATCACTCACTGTGGCGCCAACTGCGCCAGTGGACATCCTACCGAGATAGATTGGGGAAGGTCTGATGAAGGTCCTGACATCGTAGATTGTCTGAATGTCTATTTTCATTGTTGTGCTATTATTGGTATAATCAGCTTTTACCAAAGCTAGTACCACAGTTTGGTCAACGTCGAGTGCGCCTCCCTCGTTCAAGAATGAACTTGGTGTTACTGGGAAACTGGTAGTGGCACTGCTTCTCTCTATCCCTATTCTCTTTACGCCCGTAGAATTGTCGGTTGTGACATAAACCACGAATATTACAGAGCCAGTAGTCAGGGCAGAGCCGTAACTTGAATTATCCAAATCGACATTGAATGTGTCTGCTGGTGCGTTCGATGAGTATCCACCAGCAAAATCGACTAGTAAGCCGTCTATTACAGCGAATCCTCCTTTTATTCTGATTGTGCTTGCATCGACTTTCGACACTGCACCTGATAAGGAGGCAGGGGTGTTTCTGATACCAGAGCCAGTTGCATAGTCCTCTAGCATGAAAACGCCGTTTCCATGAGCTGCTTCTAGCATGTTAGTCAGTGATGAGGAAAATATGAATCCCCCATCCTGCAAATTGTCTGTGTGTGTTTTCAACGGATTTGACATTATTTCACCTCTATCAATAATTGGATTTTTATTTCATTCTCAGTTGTTTTGAGAATTGGAGCGAAGACGTGTCTGCTTACTGGTGTGAAGCCACTGGTGTCCCTCATCTGAACATAGACTTCCTTGATAGTTTCATCGTAGCTTTCTGTTGTGGGTAGTGTGGCCTCCACTAACAGGCTATTGCTATCAAGTATCTTGACGGTGGGGGTGAGAGTCACAGGGGCTGGTTTTCCGGGTGAGCCATCGCTACTAGTTGCAGGTGTACCATCGAAACCTACTTTGACTTCGTTTATGTTATTGGCGATAGTCTCCACCAAGAGTCTCTTCAAATAATCATTAACTGCCATTAGAACACCAAAAACCTCTCATCTGCTTCTTTTTTACCGAGTCCAATCGTTTTTGCACTACCGCCTATACTGACTCTGTTTGCGTTACGGCCTATTAGAAGAGGTGTACCGCTAACATCTGTCACAGTGAGGAGAAGGGTGGTCTTTATATCAATTTCATCAAAGAAACCGTAGTCAACTTGCTTTATTTGCTCATTTAGGTCATCGCTGGTTATCTCTTCAGCTATCGCTTCGTCCTCAAACACGGACCTGATTGCTGTATCAGCACCTGATTCTAGTGTAAGGAAAGTAAAGTCGCTTAGTTGTGAGGCTAACATGTGGCTAGCTGACATGACGACATATTTTCTGTTGCCGTAACTAACAATCTCTCCCGGTCTTATGAACCAAGATTTTGGATGGCCTTTTGTTTCCATTCTCGTTGCTAGGAGTCTGTTTGCCTTGAGTATCTGTCTTGCTACGGACCTTGACTCCTGTTCTGACATTATAGAATTATCAAAGTGCGGCATGGGTTCCTCTGCAATTTCGATATTGAACCTGCCTTGTTGAGCGGCGTCATTGAGAGTAACAGAAGAGTTGTCATTTTTGGCAATTTGACGACCAATTACTGTAACTCTGTTCGCACTGTCATCGACTGTGTTGGTATTTTCACTGTCCGTTCTCAAACTCGCTGATAGGAAATGTGGTTTTCTAGAATAGTTGAAAGGTATGAACAATAAGTTGCCATGCATGTCGTAATCTAAAATTCTGTTATCCCTTCTTCCCAAAGTTGTGAGAGCTGTCATCAGGCTGGCATTGTTGAAATTATGAGCGAAGAAAGTCTTGCTGTGTTTTTGCCTCTGTGTTGTTGCGTTAGCCACAGACAGAGGTTCGCCTATTGAAAAAGACGTTACTGTGCCATCTAGTTCCTTGCCGATTTCCAAAGCCAAGTCAGTTGTTCTAAATCCTACGTTTATTGGCTGACCCATTTTCACCTCATCAGAAAAACCAAATGTTGACAGATTTTCATTTTTCATATTTGGTAGGTGAACTCTTATTTTTTTATCCAAAACCTCTATTTTTTCTCTTAAAAGTCGGTTTAAATAATTATTAGCATCATACAAAAGTTCTGATGAAGAGTCATTTCCGTATGGAGTAAAAATATTATCTTCAAAGGTATGACCCGGAGTTTTTGTGTGTGACACAAGCAAAGAGGACTCCTCTTCCTCTATCCTGTAACTGCCTTCTTTTGATACTCTGTAGGAAGTTGTGGAGATTGTGACTTTTGGTTTTTCAGATTGTTGGGACTCGTATTTTCCATAGTGCAGAGCGTTGTCAACAAAGACTGGTTTTCTGATATCTACCATAACCTCAGTTAGCGATTCGGAAAAAGCACCCTTGGTCGATTGTATCCTCATGGTGAGTCCCCGCTATGGTCATCAGTTCCGAATGTTACATCACCTTTGTGGCCTTTCGGATGGAGAGTTTGTGAAAATCTTGGTTTTACCGAGAAGTCACCAGCTCTCACTGAATCAGCCCTGTGATGCTGTAAGGTGTTCTCAGACACCAATAATCTACCAACACCAGTTGTCAAATCGGTGTTGTCGAAGGAAGATTGCTCACTTGTTTGTATTGTAGGGCCCTGTGAGCTTACAGTCCCGTAATCACTCGTGAACAAGACAACTGGGTAGTAAGGGCCGTTGGCATTCGGATTTGATGAGCCCACATAGAAAGAAGAGCTAGCTGGATTGTCCACTTCGTAATTGAAGTAACCGTACTTGCCACCAGATGTGAAATTCAGATAGCCTAGTGTGTATTGAGGTGAGCTAGAGTGTAAATTATCATTCAGTCTGTACATTTCCACATGTCTGTTGTCCAATTGTCTTATCGGTCTAATTAGGAATTTTACTGACTTATCGGTTCTGTTGTTTGGTTTTGTTGTGAGTTTTCTAGTGGCGTTTTGATATGGATTGGATGATTTTGTAGGGGCGGCAATGTTGTTCTTACCCCAACCAGTGTCATCAAAGGAACCAGCGTAACTTCTGACTTCCAAGATGTAGGAACCACCATACGGTCTGAATGAGTTTGTGTGTGAAAATCTTAAAATTCCAGAGGCTAACGAGCCATCAGACTGCCTAGAGAAAGACGTTGGTATGTCTATATTAGCTGCAGTTCTGGCATCTCTTTGTAGTGATGCACTCAAAGACACTCTCTGTCCCATGTTACGGTCAGTGTGGAGGCTGTGTGCCTCTGTTGTGATGGCTACGTGATTCTCCTCCAATCCGTCATACAAGGGGGCGTCTATGCCTATTCTTGGGCTGGTCCTGCTTATTGGCTCCAGATGCTTGCTAGAGCCTACTATGGTGTCTGTTCTGCCTCCCACGTTAGCCTCTGGCTTGAGAAGCCCATCCTCTGAGATTGATAGCTTTGAGCTTATGCCACGCTTTATCTCATCGGCTTGCAGTACATCGTTACGGGGTCTTGTGAAACCAGCGCCAAGAGTTGGCTCACTAGTGTTAGAACTGAGGACTACACCAGTTTTTTCATCTGTGACTGAAACATCAGTGAAAATGCACTCGTTGAAGGATGTAGGGTATCTAGAACCCCTCCCGTTGCCCATGCAACCCACCCTAAGTGAATGTACAGGGGAGAATACGTCCACTAGGTCATTGTTACTACCGTTTAGATTGGAGTCGTTTTGTGTGCCTCCAAATCTAGGAACGGTAAAATCTGCTGTAACACTTACATTTCCACTGGAATCAATTACGTTTTTGACATTGAAAAGCGGTTTTCCATTATTCCAGATTCTATCGAACGGGGTATTGCTACCCATCTTGTATGCATTACCACAGTCCCATGCTGGTCTGATACCGAATCCACGCACTGGGGCACGCCTTACGTCCTCTCCACGCTCATTACCCCACCAATCTACCAAATAGTATTGAGATGCCTCAGATAGCTCTGTAATGCCCTTTGGCTCACTATCGCCCCACCAGTCTCTTTGTACAGTTGTAGAAGCCGACGTATCAGTAGCAGGGTTTCTAAGCGTGCGTAACGGTGTACCGAAAGGCCGTGTCATCCTTCTTCCTTGTGCGTAACGCACCTGATGGCCAGCTATGTCGTTGTTCAGCATACCAGTGAAATTCGTGCTTCTCTCCAGTATGCCCGTGTAAGTGAGTGGTATGCTTCCATGGCTCTCCATCTGGATTATTGGGCCAGAATCGTAGTTTGTGGTGTTAAAAGCGCTACCAGAGGCAGTTCCCTCATAGACAGCGCGAGCTGGGAGAAGACCCCATCTGGGTCTGTTGTAGGCTTGCCGTACAGCGATACGGTATCCAAAGGCTCTTCTCTTTGTATCTGAGGTGGACGAGCTGATTCCGCTAGAAACAGAGTAACTACCGTCATCGTCGTCATCTACCCAATTTAAGCCCATTTGGTCATAATCACCCGGTTTGCTCCAAGAAGCAGAAGCTATTGTGTATTCCTCCAAACTACTGGCTTGAGGACCACCCCTGCTACCACAAGGCCAGTATCTGTTGTATAGGACACTTCCAAACTCACTACCGGGTAGCACTTTTGAAAACGTTAACGTAGTATTTGTATTAGTAGCTGTGGTATCCTGACTTAAAGTGAACACTGTAGAACTATTGATAGCGCTTATCGTTGCACCGCTAGGAATACCAGTGCCAGAAACTCCCATTCCTATTGATAAAAGTGATGTGCTGTCCATCGTAATATGTCTAACACTAGTCGTTGAACCATCACTAAGACCACTAGTGTGATTGGTATCACAAGTATTGTCAGTAAAGACTCCTATGCCTCCAGCTTCATTGTTAGCATCAACAGTATGTACACCACCCGTTGCATCACTAGTTTTTTGTGCTTTTACTTTAAGTGAAAAAGGACCTAGACTCATTGCATATGTAGCAGAGTGATAATGTATAGTTTCATAATGTTCAGGTAGTGCATTATACCTGTCAGCATCAACAGGTTCTGCATTCCAAGCACGACTAGTGCTTTCTGAAAATATAGTATATGGCCTACCTAGATTCTCATGCCATAAACATAGGAATGCATCTGGCGGATTTAGGTTATTAGTATCTCTAGTGCCTAATTTAATATCATCTAAATTAGTTGCGAATATGCTTTTTGTCCTATCCTTAGCATAAGTATTCTCAGATATTGTATTGTATGTGCTTGAAAGTGTAATCTCAGCACCGTCGAATATATTGTTTAGGAAGTTGGTACTAGTTGCAGTGCTTGGTAAGGTGAATATAGTTGGTATATTTATCTCAGATGCACTAAATCCACTACGTGATGTATATGGTGCAGAATACGTTTTTCCGTCCTTTCCAGTGTATTGTAGGTGCTTTCCGAATCTAGGTAGGCTAGGGAAACTGCTTGCATTGTCAACTGTTATTTTTCTCGTACTTGTATTGAATGATTGTACTATACATGTAGGTATATTAGATGTATTTTGAAGTATATGTGAGTATATGTCGGGGTATATTGTAGGGTATCCTTGCATAGTTAGTGTATTTCCTATACTTCCATATGTACTTCTAGAATGTGAATAGTAATTATGAGGCGCACTTTGCGCTAATCCTCTGAAGCCCTCATCATTTGATAAGTCATCACTAGCTATATTTGCGAATAAAACACTCCACCAAGGTACATTCAAAGTAACTCCGGGTGTTGAATCTGAAAACATTGGTGAGTAAGGGAATCCCCTTCTTGAAAAGGAAGGACTCTCATTCAAATTTACACCATATGGGTTGTACAAAAGTAGTTTTGGTATATTTGTAAATTGACTTCCGAAATCAGGATTGATGTCCAGCATCATTTCGTTTATCATTACTTCACACCCTCTGACATCGGCTTCAGTAGAGCGAGCCAATACTAGTGTCATAGCACCAGTGTTGGATTCATCATGCTTTATTCCGATGACCGTATTGACTTGTTGAGCTGTTAATGCATAGGTTGTGTCATCTGCGCCGCCTAGTTGATTGCTGAAAAGATTGGGCTGTATGACAATTTGGTACGCCCCCACTTCAGCCGGGTCTGGGAAGTGATTTGCTAGCGTGTAGCTGGAGGCAGCCTGTAACGTGATACTGTGTCCACCTGCCTTGTTTATCGTACCAGCATCCCCCTGACTACCCAAAACCCCGTAACCGTCCCATTTTACAGCAGTTTCAAACATTAATGTGAAAGCACCACCGTGTAAGTCCGAAGGACCGCTAGGTGCAGCGTTTATCGCACTGAAGTTTATTTCTGCTTCCATTGGATTTATGCTGTTTCCTATCGATAAGTCACTTTTTGTCGGCACGTTCTCAGCGCTGGCTTTTATTGCGTCCGACAAAATTTTTCCATCCATTGTCTGCCTTAGCATGTTTTGCTCGGCTCTGTGTTTTTTGTACAAAGACTGGTACACTGGGTGAGCCCAATGGCCCGGTAGCATGGGTTGAGTTGCATTCACGTAATGATGGCCCATTCTTGGATATGGCATGGGTGTCATTACGGGTTTTGTGTATCTGTCGTAAGCGTTTGTCACACTAGTGATGTACTCAGTATGTGCCATATCAGGGGAGTTTCCGCTTACTTCAGCATGGTCACGTAGTCTTCTTGCCGCAAAGAATCTGTTGCTTCCTGCGGGTATGTAGAAAGAGGGAACCAGATACATGGTATCAGATGTAGCAGCTAGAGTTGTGAAATTTGCATCAGCCTTTACACCCGTGAAAGTGCTACCAGAAATACCTGTATAGGTAGCTACACCGCTTTCTCCGGTAGTGGGATTGTACAATCTCATGTACCTTCTATCATCATTTTCTTCCCTTGAGCCAAAGTCTCTGGTTTCTTTGAATGTCAGAGTACCATTAGTCACGCTACCCCCAGTAGTAGCTGCGCTTAACTCAAAGGAAGTGCTGTTCGATATGCTGGATATTGTTGCGCCTGTTGGTATGCCTGTACCAGAAACTTGCATTCCTATGACTAGGGAGGCAGTGCTATCTATCGATACACTGGTAGAGTTATTGTAATCACATGTAGCGTCCGTGAAAGTTCTCTTCCAGACATGTACGTTTGGAGCGGCGTTTACAGTGACAACTCCACTGGAGAAAGAAACGAATGTCAGAGTCTGCGCTTCTACGTCATTTGCAGCGGAGTTAGAACCAGTGGTGTACACGTTTGGATACCTGTGTGTGCTACTGTGTCCCATCTTCGTAACATGGAAGAAAAGCGCCCTATCGTGCAATTCATAGGAGTTTTTGAGAGTGGCAACATCCAAACCGCCTACCTTTGATTTTTCGTTAACTGGGTCGTAATGCTCCCATCCAACCTCCTCGTAAGTGGGATGTCCCTGCCCAATGCCGTATGTGGTGTCATAGAAGCTACTCAGCCTAGTTGAGTTATCACCGGGGTGTTGCATGCCACCAGAACCAAAAGTCTCGTTTTGATATGCCTGTATGGGGTCAAAACCAGAACGAACTACTAAGTTGCCCGGTATGCTATCCGGATTTGGTAGTTGCACCGCTAATCTTGGTTTGAGTCCAGAATTAGCTAAAGCAGGTCCCGTCTTGTTTTCTGTTACATTACTGAAGACACCAAGACCAGCATCGAACACGGTCGTTGTTTCTTGTGAAGTAAATTGACTGAGATTGAAAGTTCTGATGATTGTACCAAGTGGGCTTCCTCCTTCTATGACATGCTCTTGCCCAGCATCGTCAACAACCAAAATTTCCTCAAATTGAATTTCTTCATTTGGAATTTGTAAAATATTTTTTACATTGAAAATATTTTTTTCTGAGAGTTGTGGTTGAGAAATTTCTTGTGCTTGTAACACTGGCATCATAGCGGAATTAGTTGTTTCAAACGAAAAACGCACATTTCCATAAATTTTTTCTCCAGTTAAATATTTTGTATTGCTTTTTACACGAGTCACGAAAGGCACTGCACCAAGCCCTCTAGCATCCAAAGTAGGTAGACTTAGGTTGCCTCCATCCATTCTTTTCCAAACAATATTTTCTACAGAAAAATTCTTTGCAGCAAATTTTTTCTGAGTTTGAAAACCATTTACATCAGACAACCAATACTGATTTGAGAATCCTGTTTCAGCCGTGTAAGCAGTACCAGAATATTTGTCTTCAGCAACATTTCTTTCTGCTTCATCGGATTGTAAATTGAATGAGCCGGGTGAAAAATCTAAGTCATGTATCAAATCACCAGTCTTTGCTCTGTCTGGCGTGGCGTTGGAAAGATTGGTATCTGAAGAAACAGCACCATGCATGTACTTGTAAGCAGGAGTCCCTCCAGTTGGGAACAAGTCATCAATCCAATTGGCATCTATGGTATCTACTGGAACTGCTGTGCCATCAGCAATCAGAGCCTCTACGTTTGGCCCAGCGTTTGCTGGCGCTGTGTATCTATCCTGACCGTGAATCCTATCATCCCATATTGTAGTACCAGAATCAGAGATGTCCTCTTCCTGTCTCAAATACAGCCAATCCCCAACAGCACTTGTACCGTCCCTGTCTCTTTTTGCCACAAGTGCTAGCTCGCTTTCATAAGAAACAACTAGGAAAGCAGATGTGTAGACTCCTTGTGATTTTTGTAGCTCGTCGGGTAAAATGCTAGTGTTCGATGTATTTGCGTGTGACATCACATAATTTGTTGGGTCAGAGAAGAGATTGTTTGGTGCAGCGTCTTCTGCATCTTTGTAGTTGTAACTTCTACCGTATGACGATGATGAAAATATGTTATCAGTGTAGATATTTACAGATTGTGTGAGGTCAGTTTCAATATACCCTTTTTGATTTGTAGCACTTTGCCCACCGTCTATGGGTGGTGTGCTTTCGGGACTTCCGAACAGTGGTGCAATGAGCGGAAGTTGTCCGTATGTATTCATCACAGTGCCAGCCGACCCATATGGAGAGAAATTCAGGAAGGGGTGGTACGCCCCTAAACCAGCGGCATAACCAGTGGTATTCGTCGTGGTGGTATTTTTTGTGACACTGGTTGTAATCTTGAGACTATTGAGATAGGAGTACCTTTCACCATGCCATCCAACAGCTCCTACTGGTTTTGTTCTATCTACAGCATCCACTATCCCTGAGAAGTGAACCTGTGTCATATGTTCACGACCACTACCACTCTCGTTGTCGTATCTAATGACCCCGCTCTTGGACCACACATAGAGGTTCTTTGATGAGGAGGGGGTAACACCAGTATTATCATGCAAGAAATTTGCATCGGCAGATGAAACATTTTCTTTTCTGTTGGGGGCAAGATAGAATCTTGCTTTGAAATCCGTTCCACTCAATATTATCTGCTTCATGAAATAACATGCATACGAAGCAGCGTTAGTTGTGGAACTATTGTCGATATCGCCCCTAATCCAACCTGAAGCTGGTAGGTTTTCAAGAAGGTCCCTATTGCTTGTAGCAACGCTTTCTATGTAGTACGGATAATTGCTGTTTTGGTATGTACCTGTTGCTGCGCCTATGTCTATCCAGCCGTATCTGTCTTGTCTCATTGCATTACCCATGGAAGGCATGTGTGTGCCTCCTATTGCCTTCAAAGCGCCTTTTCCGGGGAATGTGTTTATTGCAGCGCCTAGTACAGTAGCAAGCTCCTCTCCATTCTGACAGCGTGTAGCATCTACTGCTATGTATTCCATATCGGTGTCTTTGTCGGCTATTGTCGTGCTACCAGTGACAATGCTCTTCAACATCGCTCCAGCCACACGGAAAGCAGTTGGATTGATTTTGCTATATCCACTAACAGATATTCTAGCGTCATTTTTTGGTGGGTTGAAAGTAAGTTGGTCATCTAACCAAGAACCACCGGGATGGAAGCCACCGTCCATGTGAAACACGGTGTCTGCTGCCATTGCTATACCGTAACCAATGAAGGGAGTATGCCTGAGTGGTTGTGTTCTGTCATCAAAAGTAGACTCATCCCAAATCATCTGACCGTACATTCTACCGTGTGATGGCCTCTGTTTGTATGTACGACCCAAGGGATAGCCAGCGGGTGATTCCCAGTTAACCATAGCACGCCAATGATAAGCAGCATTCGTTAGATACTCTGTTTTATCGGGTGGCAGGTAATCTCTATCCTCGTTGTTTATGTGATTGTGGAAGGCTTTAGTCATCAAAGGAACCTTTGAGAATGAGTTACCAGTGGTAATCACACGACCCGGATGTGGTTCTTTTGGATTCGATACGGATGTCTCCTCTCTTATTGGGAATGCCTGACCGGGACCAAAAACAAGGTAAGTCGTCTTATTGTCCACTCCATTCACATGGTCGTCATACCTTGCTGTCGGATGAGGGAACCTCAATACCAAAGGCACTGCTTTTGCCTTGACTACACCAGCGGCATAAGTCGTACCGCCCATATCCAAATCAGTGCTTAACACGTTATCCTTGTTGAAAAATGGAGGTAGAGCGCTCGCTCTGTGCTGATTGAGCAGAGCTGTACCGGGGAAGAAAGCTAATATGGCATTGCAGTCCAACATTGCGAAGCTAGTGGATATCTCGTTGGCGTTTTGAATCCCCGCTGTACCAGTGGGCCCGTTAGCGTAAGGGTGGGTGTAGAACTGCGAGTAGTCATTGTTGCTACCATCATTCACATCCATGACAACGCCACTGAATCCGCCACCGAAGAATAGTGGTACGCTGTGGTCGGGACTAGACTTACCGCCTCTAAAGAGGACTATTGGCTCTGAGAAGACACTTCCTATGGAGCGTATGCCAGCGAATTTTCTCTCTAGGTGCAGATGTAAAAACTCGTCTTGTGCGGGTCTTGTACTGGGCCAATTCACCTCAGTGTCGGAAAACCATTTCATACTATTGTTAGAAGCGAAACTAGCGCTGTCATTCACACTTTCAACCACAGCGTACTTCTCATTATCGAGATAGACAACTGCTTTCTGACCTATCGAACGAGAAGCATCGCCACTGACAAAACTGCTAGCTGGTATTAGGAAATGATATGCGTTTGTGACAGTTTTGAATTGATTATCAGTGGCCCAATTTGAATCAGTAAACTCGCTTCTGTCAATTTGTAGAATAGGATTGTCTATCTTTGGGATTATGTGGTCGCCTGATACGGAAGTGTAGGACTCACCAGTGAGATTCTTTCTCCATGCTACAGTAGAAACTGGGTTATTATCGCTATCTACGAACACAGGTGTGGCTGTGTTGGTGTTTGGACCGACTCCCTTCGTTCTTATTTCCAACAGAGTTTTTGGTATGTAACCACAATCTATTCTCATACCAGCGTCTATCTCAGCATCCGTGAATGCATCATTAGTACCAAAGTCCCACACACCATCAGCCGTCAACTCAGCTTTCTGTATCTCACCAAACTCCAGATGTGCCGCTTGTATCCCCAAGTCTGGTGCGACTACGGCACTAAATAGCTTTGAAAGTGGCGTGACGTTCCTCTCTGTATTGAAAGCAACAATCTGTATGGCATCGGGTGTAACGCCCCACTCACCGAAGGTTCTACCATCAGCGGCGTACATGGAAGTGCAATCGAAGAAAGTAACGCTATTCGCATCTTCCTTGTTTATTGCAGCCGCTGTAACAGCGCTCATCAACTCATCAGTAACTAAGCAACTCCAGTTGATGGTTGGAGATACTAGCTTAATATCAGTTCCAGATGTAGCTGGCGCATTTTGTACGTTGTAGAAGGTATTTCCATCCCTTCTCTCATATGATACCACTCTTCCAACTTCGTCATCTTGGGAAGTTACGGCATCGGTCATCTGTAACACACCATTCTCAAGTGGGAAGCCGAGATACCCTAAGATGTCAGGATGGGGATGAGTGAAAGTAAGAGTACCGTTAGTTACTGAACCGCCTGTAGTAGATGCACTCAACTCAAAAGTAGTGGCATTCGTTATGCTAGATACAGTAGCACCAGTGGGTATACCTGTTCCCGACACAGCCATGCCCGGTACTAGAAATGCGGTGCTATCCATGGTTATGGTCGGGTCATTGTTGTAATCGCACGTAGCATCAGTGAAGCGGTATGGTGCGCTCAAAGTAGCAGTGAAGCTGGTTGATGCGAAAGCCAAAGACATCCTCACTGCAATCTCAGGCGCTGGCTTTGCATTCCAACGAGCGCCCCTCCAACTCTGGTCAGTGAATGAGCTAACTAACCTACCAGTGGCGTCACCAGAACCCATCATTGAGGTACCAACCGTAAAGCCACCCTGAGAAGAGGACCTGTCATCGAAGAAGACACATATCTCATCTTGCAGGGTATCAGGAGTCTTGGTGTTGGTATTGGCGAAGACCTGTCCCCTTCTACTGTAGATGAATCTGATACCATGCTCACCACCCAAATGGTCCCTGAATCTGAAGCCGTAGAGCTGTCCTTTCCCTATGTTCTCCTCGTCAAGCATATTAGCTGATATGTGTGAAGAGTATGTTCTTGTTGTGCTTGAGCTACCATACCTAGCGTTGTAAGTCGATTCGCCATTCTTGCCAAAGCCCCAAGTTCCGGCCACTGGAGCCCAACCGGGAACACCAGTTGCGACCAGACCACCGAAGTTTATTCTTGATATCGCTCTCTTCCCAATCCTCAGACCGTTGACCAGAGTTGAGGTGCTGCCCTCCAAGTCAAAGGAGTCCCTGTTGATGCTGTTGTGATTCTTACCGCTTATGACATCAGAGATAGACATGAAATCGGTCTTTTCCTCCGTACCAATGTCAGCTACTGATACTACGTCTTCCCCGCTCTCATCGCTGTCAATGTACTGCTTGAGCGTGGTGATTGGGGCGAATGGCCTACCGTTCTTGTCAAGAGGCATGGGAGCAGGATGCATGTTCTCTCCCTCCCTCTCGTCTGGAAGGGCCCAGAAGTTCCTCCACCTACCGCCGTGTCCAATCAGGAACTCTGGCTTGTACGTAGTCTGAGATGTGCTGTTGTCCAGCCAGACGCAGAAGTTTCTACCTGATGCGCCGGGAACTGTGCTGTGAATCACTATGGTATGGCCGATATTACCATCAGCATCCTCAACCTCTCTTCCCAAATGTGCCCTTAGATAACCCATGTGAGTACCAGAGTCTGTGCTTGTGAAAGCTTGATTGACATCCCACCACACAGCAGGGTCGTGCGCTGAACCACCAGCCACTTCAACCGTCGAAGTGATAGTACGACCAGTAGCCCTTGACAAACCACCATCAAAGACTTCTATGGTACGCTTGCTCATTCTAGCATTCAAAGCACCATACTGATTGATTTTTCTGACTATTTCAGTGACACCTGAAAGCACATCAACAACGCCTTCCTTCTCTGCTATCTCACCTGCATCTATTGTGAGTCTTCTGACGAAATCCATGTCAGTCCATTGTGGTAGGTGTTTGATGCCTCTTAGCCCACTGCTCTGGTTAGCCTCTGCGTGACTGCTTAAGTCTAGTGAGCTAGAGCGAATGCCCTTGAGACAGAGGAAGGCTGGTATGACACGAGTGCCATCTGGTGTATCGAAGAATGTGGATGGGTCACGTAGTGATTTGCCTGATACCTCTCTGAACTTAACCAACGAGTCAATGAAGCTCCTAGCACTTTTTCTTGATAGGGAGTGCCTGTCGATGGCTCTGTTCAGCGTAGTTACGCTTTCCTGTGTTCTAGGAGGAGTGCTGAATGAATAGGATTGATTCGATAAAGGTCCGTTTATGCTGAAGCCTACATGGACGTGATGGCCATGTGCTTTACCAAACAATCTGGAGTAATTGTTTTGTGTGGCATTGTCAGAATAAACAGTCTGACCTGTGAGGTCATCGCTCTGCTTGTTGGCTAAGTCATGTGCATATGCGCTCTCTATGAACTTGGATTGCTGTGTTGAGCGAATATACCTGTTTTGAGAAGGAAAACCATTGGCTACGTCTATCTGTGTGGTCCAAGCATACGGAGCGGCACCGTTGGTAGCTGGGAGGTGAGTAGCCAAATCCGTCAAAGCAGCCGGACTGCCCTGTACGACATGCCTGTTCCAACCTATGTGAGTAGCATCAGCCGATGACTGAACCTGCATGTGAATGTCTTGGAATGCAATGAACTCCCTGTCATGTACAACATCATAGAGCAAGACCCTAGCATGTCCCTCGTTGGCTAGATATGGGTCTACGTATGCCACAGTGGGTGCTAGAGAAGCTGATAGACCAAGAGACACATAGTTCTCCTCAATCGTTCTATTGACGTGTTGAGCGTAGTTTCTGGCAGTCTCAAGGGCATTGGCACCTATCAGGAAGTTCTCCAACGGTATGCTATCTCTGGGGTTGCTAGCGGCTAAAGTACCCTCCCCGCCATTGAACTCGCTCCAGACCTCCCCCTCGTTGTAGACACCCCTGCTCTTGGCAAAGAGTCCTTCAACGGCATGTGGATTATTGTAAGACATGTTAGCCCAGATAGTGTCGCCATCCCTTAGCCCGCCCGGTGCATATGGATTCAACCAAGTAGCGTTTAGGACTGCATCAACATCCTTGAAGTCGTTGACTAAGACCCCAATCTGAGCCCCACCATCGGCGGCTAGTTGAGTTGTTACGGTGCTATGAAGATTGGTTGTGTCAATCTCAAACTTGAGTGCGTTGGTATCGGCTATATGCTCAGTTACGGTTCCTAAGAATCCTACTCTGACATCACCTAGACCATCTGCATACTTGTAGAATATCTTGTCGTCCTTTCGCACGTTGAAATCAAACAGGTCGTTCACACTGTTCGTCCCAGTGACTGTTAGTGTAGTGCCACCGCCACCTGAAACCGAGGAGTCAAAAACAGCGCCGAAGTAAATGTTGTTCAAAAGCTCCCTGTACAGAGGGTCTACAGTGCTTAGAGCAGGTGGTATGTTATTGGTGAAAGAACCACCAGCGTAAGCAGCTATGTACTCATCGTACATTATTCTCCTAGTCCTCTGCTTGAGAACAACCTCAGAGCCAATCAAATCACTAGGCGTGAAGTAACTGCCCGTCTTCTCGTAATGTGCTATGACTATCGCTGAGTTAGGTATGGCAGTGTTACTACTAGTGCCAGATATTTCATCAAGATGGCCGTAGTAGTGAAACCTGTATTCAGTGCCATTCACATCCACTACAGCTTCATACAATAGACTGCCTATTGTACCCCCGCTCGCTGTATTAGAATTGCGGCTACCAAGATTAGGAAAGCGAGCAAAGTCCTCTTCAGAAAGTGATACAACATACGTGTTCCCTCCATCAGTTGTGGTCTTCTCGGCATTAATCCCAACAATCTCTCCCTTTGCCCTCTTAGGTTCAACACGAGGAGCATGCGGATTGGTTTCGGGACCACTCTTGAAAGAAACAGCGCTGACGTACTGCCTGAGTCCGTAGTCAACATTCCCACCCTGCGTCATTGCGCTGGCTTGGTCATAATAATACTCACCTCTATTCTCAAAGTCAGATGACGGAGTGTAAACATCTGAGGCCATTGCCGTAGCTGTGTCATCGTGTAGTCCAACGAGCAGAGGTAGTCTTTCAGAGCGCCTGAGTTCATTGAGGAAATTAGTCGAAAACACATATGACAAGTTGGCTGGTACAGTCAAATAGTTGTTAGAAGTATCAACGCTCTCATAAACCACCCATTCGCCACTGCTCAAAAATGCCCTTCTGTATCTTGGCACTGATGTCAGATTTTTGAAAGAACCAGTTCTACCACTGTTATCCGGCGGGTTTGGATACTTCGATGCATCCTCAACGTATATCCTTCTGTTGGAAGAATCCCATTTCACTATTCTACTGTAAGGCACATGCTCGCCCTTAGCTATGGAGATTGAGTAAGCCGAGTTAGCCTCCCTGTCTGCTGGCTCGATACCCTTCGGTCTTCTACCCACAGGGCTGGGATTGTAGGTATGTGCCGTGTGAGTGGCGTCGAGATGAATCTTGAAGGCATTGCCGGGTCCAACGAATGTGCCACTGTCTGGATTATCGAAGAACTGGTTTGAGAAGAATGGTATCTCAACAAGTGCCCTAGTGCTGGCGTACTGAGTGCCAAGCTGATAGTCATGTGAGATATCACTGAGGGACTGGAACATTCTGTCATTCACGTTTGTGCCGTTGTCTATCATCGACTCATCGCCAAAGTCAGGCTCACTGAAGAGAGTGGCGTTGAAAGCGAACGTACCACTAACTCCAGTGGCTGAATTAGTTGTCACGCCTATGTTTTTCAACAACGGTAGAATACCAGTGAACTCGTTCCCATCAGATGTGATGAAGTCCCCACTGCCAGCAGTAGCATTGGAAAAAGTGAATGTAGTCAAGCTTCTTGAGTCGTATTTGGCGCTACTGCCATCAGCAAAGTAAACCCTACCAGAATTAGGAAAACCAAAGGTACCCCAGCTCTTCATATCAGATGATTGATTATTAAGCGGTTGCACTGTAATGATAAAAGCCCCACTTATGTGATTGTATTCAAATTGCTTTGTGGCAACAGCATACGCCCTCCTAGTTGAGAAGGGCTTGTGACTGAAGGGGCTCTTGGTGAAAGTGGGTTTGGTATCAACACCCCCTTGACCCGGCCCTCCAAGAGTGACAGAAACAACGGGAGCATTAGGCTCAATCTCCTTGACCACGTTGGAGTCAGGGCTACCTGAGCTAATTGCTGAGATGTTTCTGCTACCGATGTTGTTCTGTAAGCCCCAACATTCGACAGTGGTGTAGCTTCTACCCTCTACGTTATCCTCCTCTAATACACCTTTCACTTTAGCACGGGACATCATGTAATGAATTGACACTTCATTTGGGGTTCCCTTGGTATTGAGTGCATCCTGAGCGTAGTGCAACTGGTTGGTTCTAGCCCTGTCGCTTGGATGTATTATCAATCTCATGTTTGAGTCAACTGTATTTATCTCCACATTGTCTATGATGTCAAAGGACTCGTATATGGGTGAGTTAGAAGAAGTAACCAATACGTCTGGTTCACCAGCGTTAGAGCCGGATGATACGACATCCATTCTCTGAAAATCAGAAAAATCAACTAGGTCCTTCTCTGATGGCAAAGGGTCAAAGAAGAGTTTGTGGAATGAAGACTCGTGTGTAGTGGTCTTACTGGTGGAATCCTCTATCACACTGGGTGTGGTGTTTGTGTTGGTATCAGAGGCATATGGAGTATAACCACTACCGGGTGTTAACGACTCGTCTAGAGTCAAATCGGCATCAAAGCCTTCACTGTTATCGCCTGAGAGGGAATGCGGGTTCAAAAGCTCCTGCTTGTGTGCGAAATCATCAGTGTTAATGTCTATGTAGCCACCGGGTGCATGCAATGTCAAACCAACTCTAGTGAATGTCAATGTGGTATTCGTGTTAGTGGCCGTTGTGTCCTGACTGAGTGTAAACGCAGTTGAGTTATTGATAGCACTTACAAATGCGCCCGAAGGTATGCCAGTCCCTGAAACCTCCATTCCCACTACTAAGGAAGAAGTGCTATCCATCGTGATGTGCCTTACACTGGTGGTTGAGCCATCACTAAGACCGCTAGTGTGATTGGTATCACAGGTAGCGTCTGTGAAAGTCCCCATTTGAGCATCAATCAAATCATAGATAGTAGTAGCAGCTCCACCAGTGCCGATGGCTGTGTCCCCGGCTGGTACGGTCTTCTCTACCATTAGACAAGCAACATTGTTTTCTGTTGCCATGCTAGCGCCACTCAAGTCTATGGCGTTGTAGTGTATCTCAACATAAGGGGACATGTTGTAGTCAGAACCTGAGAGAGCTGGTACGTTTAGGATTGCCACCCTACTGGTCTTGCTTGGTCTTAGATGATGAGTTCTTACAGTCGAGTCTAATGTTGCACCCTTGTCATGTATTGGTGCTTTTAGGAAAAAAGGAGTGAAGTCAAACTTAGTTCCACCTATTGCTATGAGTTTTCTCATTCCATTAGCCGTACTACCAGTGCTTTGATGAGAGTTGTAGATTGTGTTCACAGTGGTACTACTGACCACCCTATTGACTGTGAACTGACCTACGTTTCTTAGAATGCTTACTTCTGTGTTTACGGGCAACTGCTCTGCTATACCTTGTTGTGAGTCAACATAGAGCGCTTTGTATTTATCAGCCACACCATTGATTTCCATGTCTATTATTTCCTCATTTGGCTTTGGTAGCATCCTGAGATAGTGGTGACCATCAACATGATTGAGAGTGTGACGCCCGGAATGACCAATTGATAACTCAGTCGATATGGTAGTGGGCCAAGTCACTGCGTAGGGATTGTTCGGTGAATCAGTGCTAATCGCCATTTGTGAGGAGTAGACAAAACCATGTTGTCCCAAAGGTCCTTCGTCTATAACCATCTGACCAGTTCTATCAATGGCCTTTGAGGAATAGTGAGGAGGTTGGTACGGTTTACCTGTACCAGAGTCTAACAGAAGGTCAGCCCCTATCACAACGAATTGAACCCCACTAGCGTGGTCATGAAGCAAGCCCCTTTGTCCATTACTAGCTGTGTTGTAGTCAAGATGTATGCTAGCTACCGTCAACGCGCCTGTGCCTACGTTTATGCTCTGTAGTCTGACTCTCTCAGGGGGGAGGCTAGTAGGTGCTTGTGTGAGGTCATTTACACCGACTGGCTTCAGAAGTAGATTGTATGGAACATGAGCCACATCGTGTTGGGTAACACCGGATGATGTGCTTTGCAGGACCTTGTAGTTGCCACTTGTGTATGGTGAAGATGTGAAGGTGATAGTGCCACTTGTGACAGATGAGCCTGTGAGTTTTGTCGCTAATGCTGCAGCCTCAGTTGTGCTTATGGAAATACTAGTGGCACCGGATGATGCCGAAGATGCAAGTGTGTAGACATCATCATACGTCGTTATAGGCTCCTCAAATCTATAGAGCAACATGGTGGAGGCTCTTCTTAATGGCGCAGTTCTAGCAGTAAAGTCTGGATTGAAGTCATTGGTTATGTGTATGGCTTCTATTACTCCCCTGTACTCACCACCCTTGCCACCAATGTAGAGATTCTCACTACTAGTTGCTAATTTCAAGGATTTGTCCTTCAGAATTTTTCTAGCCATTAGAACTCCATTGACGTAAAGCTCTATCCTACCAGAACGATACGTAGCTACGACATTTAGGAGTGGTCTGTGATTTCTATTCAGGCCGCTGTCCTTGGTATCGAACATACCGTTTTGCTCACTCAATGGGTATATCGCACCAGTGTACCTAGTACCATTGTGACTCCCGGTTGTGATTGTGTGAGATTCGACTGCCTCGCCATTGGTCAGTTCTATTGTGAAAGTAGCTGGAGCGGCTTCTTGTATCTTGCCAACTGAAAGCTTGTACTGTCCACTCTTCTCAAGGACAGTGCCTCCTTGGTCTGGCATGAGCCAAGTCTCGATTGTAATCTCCTCGTTGAAAAGCCCTGATGTTATGGACTCAGAACCACCTCTAGGCTCTGGATTGAGAAGACCCCTGATATCTTCTTGACCCTCTGGATTAGTTTTTCCGATGCTTGAGAAATCGCCTTGTGGAACTACTATGCTATCGCTAACACCATCGAAGAAAAACGCATGATTCCTTCTCCCCAGTACAGTCATAAAATCACAGCATCGCATCAGCAGGTAGGAAAGTCATTGTATAGTTGTAAATGGCCTCACCAGCATCGTATATTATGTCCATAGACGAGATGCCCCCTTGAATGCCCGTGAAGTCATTTGACTCATCGAACTCAACTCCTGCGGGTTTTGCGTTCGTGGAGTCCTTCTCATTCTTATTATAGAAACCAGTGGGCATGAAGAAGTTCTTGGCAGTATACTCATTATTACCGGCTTCTATTTTGCTATTGTAGGGAATTTGTATTCCTACTATGTAATCGCTACCAGAACCACCTGAAATAAAATCAGGTATAAGCTCTCTACCATGAGTAACACCATGTGGACCAAGAAGAAAGAGGAAATCAGGTAAGCGGTCAAAAGCTGCTTTCCTAAGCGTTCTGCTACTGTTATTGACTATGGAATACAAGTCCTGAGCCTTGTCCCCTGCTGACTTCTGTTCAGCATCTCTACCACCTGAAAAACTCTCTATTTTTGGTGGATAGAAATTATACCCTGAATTTGAAAATGTAGGAGTAGATTTGCTATTACCAGCTTTTCCATTAGTTACTTGCTTAATCAAGACACCTGAGTTAGTTTGTGAATTGCCATCCCTATCCAATGCATCGTAGAGTGAGGCTGTGTAGAATGAGGAGTGCTGGTCATTTATGGCTTGACTAACAGCAGTGGCTAACTGTGTTGCAGTAGTGCTAGTAGTATTGATTTTTAATACATTAGTGGACGTATTGTAATTAGTAGTAACATCAGTGTCTTTTGTAAGAGTTATAGTAGAAATTGTTCCATCTGTGGCTTGTAAGGTTATATTGTTAGTAGTTGAACCGAATGAAGAATACCAAGCGCCTAGATTATTAGATGAGACGAAACTTTGGTTTTGTGTGTTAACATTAAAATTTATCTTAGCTTCAGCAGCGGCCGCTCCCGTGGCTTGAGTATCATCAGAAAAGAAACCATCTATTCTGATTATGGCTTTGTTTATGTTCAAGTCTAAGGCAAGGCGCTGACTGCCAGCGAAGGGCATTGAGTTCGGCCCAAATTCTCTTTCAGTAGACAGTGCTATCTGAGTGGCATTCAGGGATATCAAACCGCCGTCCTCACGAACCAAACGGATTGGCGTCCCAGTAGCCATTAGAACAAGCCCCCGCTACCCGGTAAAACACCTAATCTTCTCTGGAACTGCCTCGACATCTCGTTAGCTATTTCTCCAGCTAGTTTCCTCTTATCCATTTTATCTGATATACCGCTCAAATTCTGTGTTATGGTAAAACTAAAATTAGGATTATTGGATGCCGTTTGATATGCTCCACCAGCAGCGGTAATCGCCTTCACGGGGGAAGCTATGAAGTCTGGAGCTAAATTGGTCACTACATCGGTGAGGCTAAAGTCCTTGATATTGTCAATAAGAGTTTTGATATCTTCTAGCTCGTTTCTTAGAATGGTGAATGGGTTTACTAGATTGAAAGTCGGTATGCTCAGATTTGAAAGTGTATCGACTACGGGCTTTATGAGTGTGTTATACAAATCCGCTATGATGTCAAAAGCAGTAGTTGCTGCACCAGAGGCTATGCCGAAGGCAGCACTAAATGCACCGCCTATACCAGTGACTAAACCAGATAAGACGCTGACTCCAAGATTGCTTGTTTGAGTCAATCTATTGACTTCGACAAGAGCGTTTCTAAGTGTTAGTAACGCTACCATCAGAACTCCTCCGAGTTTAGGAAGGAGTAGTCGAGTGTAATGGTTTCGTTACCAGTCTTGCTTTCCAAGGCTTGTCTAGCTCTTTCTTTGTTGTCACGGTCCTGCATGGCAAGAGCCCAAGTGAGTGATTGCTGGAAGACTGGTATGCTCATTTCTAAAACCTCTGCTATCGATATGCCATAATGTTTCGCTACGAAATAGGCGAACAACTGATTTTGAAGAACCAATGCGTCTTTACCAGTGTAGTTCTTCTGCTCCAGATACCTCTGAATCCTCAGTTGTTCGCTTTCGTAAAACCCCCTTGCATCGCCTCCGCCAGCTCAGTGGGCTTGGGAAGTATGGAAGATAATTGCTCACCAATGTAAGCATTTACGTCGCTTAACTCATCTGGTGTCATTGAGGGGTTGGTCCTCAATACCCAGTGCCTGAAAGCGTACCTCCAGTACCCTTCCAAATCCAAGCTGGCCGTACCATCATTCTCCATCTTAAACATGGTTTGAGCGGCGTTCTGCATGTCGAGGAATGTAACATCACGAGTCCACACCTCCATTTTCAAGTCAGGATTGTCCCGACTGGCGCTCAATACGTGTTTTTGTTCATTCCTCTTCGTCAATAATATCTCCTTGTCTGCTATCTGCATTTTCATCACCTGTGGTTACAGCCTCTTCCGAGGGGGCATCCGACTCTGCATCTACAGCCTCTTCCGAGGGGGCATCAGCTTCGTCTGTTGCGGCGTTTTCCATGATACCATCATCGTATCGGTTGAGTCTGAGGACAACCTCGGACTTCGTACCTCTAACGGTGATGTTACGCTCTTTGCACACTTCGCGCAATTCACGTACTGTCATGGAATTGTAATCTTTTACAGCAACAAATGGTTGCTCAACTGAGATAATTACTGTTTCTTTCTCAGGCTCAGGCTCTGGAGGGGCTACTTCCTCAACAACCTCCAAAGGAGCTTCTTCAATCTCCTCCTCCTGTATCTCCTCGTGTATCTCTTCAACAACCTCTTTCTCGTCTTCGGATGAGGGCTCGATACCATCAACCTCTTCGACAACTTCCTTTTTCTTAAGAGAGTCTAAAGCGGCTTCTACCCAAGGGGGAGTTTCTATCACATCTATCATTAGCTCGTCAATCTGCTTTCTTGACATACGCCCTTCAACAGTGACTTCCTTACCTAGTATACCGTTCAACCAATCGACATAACCCGATGCACCTAGCTTTCGGAACTTCCATTTTCTGGTTCCAGCTCTTGGTAACATGTTTCCTCCTAATAGTGAAACACTGTGTCTTGGGTGAAGACCCTCAGTGTCTTTGGCATAATCTTGAGTTTTGAGCGAAGTGGCCCTTTGTCATCAGGTATCGGCAGAGGGGCCTCAGTGATGAAGTAGTCATCCATCACTATATCCATGCTTTCTCTACCAGAGGAGGCTTCAGCCCCTTGCTTGGTGAAGGACAGTCTAACGAATTTAGTGGTATCATCAAAGCTCTCCACAGCTCTTCTCATTTGATGGTACAAGGTAGGGTCATCGACTATTATCTCCATATCTAGTTCGTACTCAGTCTTGCCCTCTATGGCTAGACTGGCATTTCTAGCACCACCAAACGGTATCTGGTCCGTAGCGGCATTGGCTATGTTATTACCAGATATGGTGTAATGCTGTGCTACCCCGGTTTTGCCCTTCAAATCGAAAGACACTACTTGTCCAAGAGTTACACCGCCGAGTTGTATGATGCCATTGTAGAACATGAAGGGCTTCTGGGTTCTCTTGCCTATACCAGCTATTCTTCTAGCTAGTTCAGTATTGGCTACATCCTCAAATATCCTATGTGGATTGTACCTATCACCCTTATTGCTACTCTCAAGCCTACCAGTGTCCGTATAGCAAAGTGCTGCATCGAATCCTAAATTGAGCTTGACGGCAGCATCTGTATCAGCGGTCATTGAGAATTCCTTGACCTTACAACCACGGAAGACACGAGTGAGTTGCTTCGCATCACTAGCTCCACCATCAACAGTTTCACCTGTAGTACCGTCATCATCTTGATTGTCCCTTCTCCTCACACTGACCTCCAAAGCAAAGGACGGAACCTCTGATTTTGAAAAGAGAACCCTGTTTACGGGGTCAGTGATAGTCCCAAAGGTGCTTTCTGCCGTACTCATTATCGGAGCTTTTGTGGTAGCGCTGTCGTATGCAGCGAATCCTATTGTCGTATTATCTGCATGCGAGAAATCCAAGGGACCATCTAGCCATATATAGTGAGTTCCAGTGGAGCCATTGTGCCTTATTGCCGCTATTCTCCTCACTTCGTATTTCCTAGCTTGTGTTACTAGGTCCTCCGGTCCAATACTAGTTGAAGAACCATATGTCACGGGACTTGAGCCGACATCCTTGTGTAGATGTAGAGCTACTGTATCAGTGTCGTTTATGAAAACATAATCTCCAGCGGCAACAGTGTCACCGCTAGGAAGCGTTGGAGCGCTAGTGCTTCCACCATATTGTATAAAATTAGCACCGACATTTACCGCACCAGCTATACTGTAAGTTGTAGTGGGTGGTGGGTCATCTAAACGAACGGCCTCTTGACCCAAAGCGTAGTAGAGCCACCTAGCATTGTGCATAGCAGTCTCAAAAGCCCCGCCTACGTTGGTGAATCTACCGGGCACTTGCACTGCTACGTCCCTACCTAAGCCAACCACATGCATTCTCTTAAGGTCAACTTTAGTTTCAGGTAACGATATGGTATTGATTAAACCAGCAAACTGGTCAGTGAGAACTGATTCTGACGATGCATTAGCATTAGCGTGGTACACAGAATCAACGTCTAAAGTAGGTGTCTTGAAAGGCATGATGTGAATTGTTCCGTTAGTAGTATCCACAGTCGTACAAGTATCAGCTTGGGCACTCAGCATCTTAGGTGTGATTTTCAAATCAGTATAGTCTGCACCACGAGCGTCTGACACTATCGTGTACCTTCTACCATCCTCAGAAAAATTGTCTCTTGAGTTGAAATTACCTGCTAAACCTGAGAAAACAAGCTCTGAACCAACAAGCATCCCAAGTGGGTAGACAATCACACCGCCCTCTACTGGAGTATCTGTTGCTCCTTTCTGCAATCTTATGGTAGTAGTATCTTCACTTTCACTTTCAGCCTGAATCTTAAAGTGAAAACGAAGACCAGAACCTAAGCTACCATTATTGTCATAATCGGATTTCAAAGTGAGTCCAGACTCGTGCCCGAACGATATTTCTGTCAGGTCACCCTTATACACTGTGGACGGCATGCTCTCTCTCACCTCATGGGATTAGTTCCGCAAAGATAATCACTTCTATCTGGAAGGTCATTCTGAACAGTTTTTTGCTCCTATCAGACAAATCCGTGCGGGTTTTGTAAACGAGTCTGTCGAAGTTTGTGCCGTCCCCCTTTCTCTTTGTATGAACTAATCTTCTTATCTCGTTTTCAATTTTCTTAAGTCTCTCACGACTGTGCGTTGTCCTAGCATCGACTGTTATGTTTATCCTAGTAGTGACGAAATCAAAAAGCAACTCAGGCAACTCTTCGTTGTGTGCAGTCTCAAAGACCAATACAAAGTCCGATTTGTTCAAATCCAACCTCTTGCCTCTTTCCGCATCGGTGCTAGCTATGTCTACGACTATCGGTTTGATATTGTCAGTGTTGCCACGATTCCAAGAGCCTGAAAGCAAATCAACTACAACATCAATTCCTTCTTTGAAGGTGGCTACCATTACATCTCCCTCCTAGATTTCCTAGTTATCTTGTCCTTATCTGGTAGTATCTTACCAGCAACATTGTGCATCATATTCTCAAAGAGAATTGGGGATTCTGTCATCATTCTCTTATCTACATTGTCAAGCACTTTGTCCATCTCTTCTTCCGAAACAGGATTATTCATTGATGTGAAAAAACCATCATCGGTTTCTTTGTAGGCATATACTCCCAACTCTTGTCTTAACACCATCTCCCTATACCCTTTAGTGACATCATCATCGTTGTAAAGTACAACCTGACTGATTTCTTCTTGGATGTCATTGTTCTTGAAAGCACTGTCCAACTCTTCATGAAGAGAATCTATCGTTACTCTTGCGAAGTCCCTATCACTCAAAGGCTACCACCTCGACATATCGAGGGAGCATTCTATCGATATCCTGCCTATAGAGCTGTATTTTTGATGTCAAATCGACGTTCTGAGTGCCTTCTGGTATCAACACACTCCTATCGTCACTCATCAGTATATCGATGGCAACCATCTTTGTGCAGATATCTTCGATGGCTTTCTCAAGATATCTTTCACCATAGACGTAGGAAACCTTGACAGCATTCCACTCAAAGAAAGGATATGAGTTATTGAAGTAAACAATTCCCATCTCATGGTCCAACCAGTAGTCTCTGAGTCTACCTCTGTCCCCACTAGCACTTCCACCCTGCAAGTCCACTTGCATGATGTGCTGTGTCAAAGTTCCAGCTATGTCTGAGAGAGCTGACCCAACCACTATCACGCATCCAGTGAAAGTAGTATCTGTTTTCCCTGTGTATCGGAAGACATCACCACTGGAGTCAACAACCACACCTGCATCAACAAAACCGTTGGTGCTGTCCACAGTTATGGTGGTGCTAACTAGACCACTGAAAGTGGCTGTTTTTATCGCTGTCTGCTCTATTGTAACGTTACTATCAGTTGAGACTAAGCTACATGACTCACCAGCTTGTGTTGACCTCATGCTAGTTACCTTAACATGACCGCTACCATAATCTGAATTAGCTGTAGCTAGGAACTCATTATTCACAGCTACGTTGGATGTGCTACCCTCTAAGGTGAAAGCTGGGCTAAAATCAACCGCCGCCTTACTAACTCTATCTTCCTTGTTAATTAAGTCAGCAAGGTTCTGTGCTGTGGTTATCTTATCGAAATCAGCTCTCCATTGGTTTGTTGCAGTACCGGCTGTCAACACAGCGGCAGAACCGTTACCCGGTGACATAACGATTGAACCAGAGATAGCTCTAACGCCATCTGGTATCTTTATTCTAGCCTCAGAAGCGCCTATCTCTCTGTAGTCATCGCCCTGCCAAAGCTCTATTCTGAGCATCTGTTGTACGTTTCTAAAGAGGAGAGGGGTGGTTCCAACATAGTCAGTATAGTATCTTCTTCTATATGGTTTGTAAGTGTCGAAGTTTATGTACTCAGCCATAACCAAGTTTGGCCTCCAAGAGTTGTGTGTCATGTTGTCTATCTTGTCTTGGGACCTCTTGATTAGCTCCTCTACCTTCGACCTCTTTACTCCTCTAGTCCTGCCATTTGTGAAAGATGCTAAATTTTGTACAAAAGTATTGTCAGCAGACTGGTAATCAGCCGCCGTTATAGTGGTTGAGAAATTTAGATTGACGCCATTGACTGAGGTGGTGATTGAGGAAATAGTCCTCTCTACGCCAAGAGGGTCAGCGTCACTGTATATGAGTATGGTATCGTCAACCGAGAATCCTATGTTACGGAAGTCAGCACCCGTAACGTAGACGCCATCTGAGTCTGAGTCATTAGATACCGCTACTGCCTCTTGTGGACCTATCTCAAGCAAATCGGCTACTTTTTGAGCTGTGGTGTAAACTATCGCATCTGGGTCTAAGGGTCTTGTTTCTGCCTCACCGGGACTGAAAACCTGTGGCATTATTGACCAGCTCCTTGTTGTCCTCTGAATAGCTGGTTGAATATATCAGCTATTTCATTAGCAGAACCGGCCCCTTGAGACGAAGGACTGGGCTCAGGTATTGTCTGGGAAAGGTTGCCACTCGCATCGAATATGTCAGGATAAGCTTCTGCTATTCTTGCCTTTTGTTCATCAGTAAGTTCATCGCTCGGTGCAGGTTTTGGTTCAGGTGCAAAGAATTGTTCTGTCCTCGCTTGTCTCTCATCGAAACGCCTATCAGATTGTTCTTGTGCTAATTGCGCGGGCTCCTTTACTTTCTCTTGAACAGGTCTAGAAACCCTCACTGGTGGTTTTCTCGTGGGTGGTTTCACAAACTGGTCCAGTGTCATTTGACCTTCCGGTGGCATCACTGGTGGTCTTTCCTCTGATGGTTTTGGTAGAATTGGATTTCTCGCTAAATTAGCAGCTGCTATATTAGCCGCTGGAGATGCTTCAGGGACATCGAAACCATATTTTTGTGCAAGAGCATTTCTTATCCTACCCCAAGAATCGTCAGTTCTTTGTTCAGGATTCATAAGACTTAGTAAAGAAAAAGCCTTTTTGTTAATGTCCTGCATTCCTTGTGGTTGAAAACCTTCTAGGAGAGCTTTTGTCCCTGTCTGAAAGTCTATGTCTTCGGGCAATTTATCCAAATCGGCCATCATTTCCTCTGTGGTAGGTCTGAACACCTCTGCTTGTCTACGCTCTACGTTCAACTCTCGCTTTAGTTTATCAGCCATAGATTCTGGTTGTATGTTATACTTTTGTGTTAAAACATTTCTTAATTCTTTTTGCTCAGAGTCAGATAAAGCATCGGGACCCATTTGACTCAACAAACCCGTCATCAAAGAATTGATATCACTTTCACTCTCAGGCGTCTTAGAAGCCAATCTGTTTTTCAAATATTCAATAGGGTCTACTGGTTTCTCAGCTTCCATTTGGTCTGAGGTCAATTGCCTATCCAAAGCATCCATTCTACCAGTTCTAACAGCTCTTGACTCTGCACCAGTTAGTTTTCCTACTTCAGAAGCTGGCTTTGCATAATCCTTGAATTCCCTCATGAATGCATCATGACCATTTTTCTCATAATAACTCCTTAAGCCACTTCTAATTTTAGTCGCTTGGTCCCAGAAATGTCGATAGTTTTTCATTTTTCTTTCGTATTCATCGGTAGCTTGTGAATGTCTATCAATCATTATTTGATTTTTGGGTTTGGACCTATCAAGTCCATCCTTGAGCGGTGGCACATCTGCGGGTTTTTTGAAAATTTCAGGACCCAAATTTGGAGCTACTTCTCGTAGATATATACTCTTAGCCATATCAGTTAAATATTGATTTAGTGATTGAAGTTTTGCTCCACCACGACCAGTGCGGTCTTGTAGTCTAACAAATTTCGTACCAGCTTTTGATTTCTTCTTTTTTTTCTTGGCTTTGAGAAAATCCCAAGAATACTGAAATGTCATTCTTTGACCCCCATGTTATAGTTCATGGGTTTTCTACAGGAGCCACAGGTTTCTCTCCACATAAAATGGAGAAGACCACAATGCGTACATCGAGTGCCTGAGCCTATATTGAGTACATCGGCGGCTTTCTTGGCATTTGCTCTTTGCTTGCGAATCGCCCCTTTTAGGGGATTCTTTTCATCAACCACTACATTAGCCTGATAATGAGTATCTGAACGAATGTTCTGCTTCTGAGCCCTTTCGATGTCGTCAATATCGAGAGTCTGCAAATCGAAACCCATTCATACCCCTCACCATCAAACGTATGTTACCAGAATGTAAACATTGCCCAAGACCATGAAAGGGTCCGAGGCAATTAGACTAGTCGTACTCGACGCATCACTCAACGTACCCACTGCCGAAGCAATGGTCGTTGTCAGCGTAGACGTATCACTGAACTCCTTCGGTGAGAAGGGTCCAACGACTTTGTACTTCGGTGTTAGATTAGCCATTTAGGTCACCGCCTTAACTGCGGTGTCCCATAGCAAACCATGTACCGTCTTGTCCATTCACATTCTGAATGACTAGACTGGTGCCGTTAATGAGTGCGAACACCCCATCGACTCCAGCCCCTGTACCAGCGGTGCTACTTCCTGCAACTGCGTTACAGGCTACTATGTCAGCTAATAGACCAGAGAGGTCTATGCTTCCACCTGCATCGCTACCGCCGTTTGTGAAGGTCCCAGTAACCATTAGTAGGTTACCCATTACGTGTGGTCTTGTGTCTATTGTACTCTCAAATGCCATTTTTTCATCACTCCTCTGTCAATTCTTGCTCTTCAACTGGTGCTGCCTCTTCTAAGACTTCCTCCACTGGAGGGGCCTCTACTACCTCTTCTTCGACTGGTGCTACTACTGCCGGTTCAGGATTTAGATAATCCTCAACTAATTTCAAAGCGCCGCTCTTTGTGGTGTATGTCGCTGTGGGAACTATACCTCTTTCAGCCAACCAAGACATTATTTCGGGCCTTCTCCAACTACTGTCGGGGATGCCGTCCCCACCCTCATCGTGGTGAGGAGGCTCATCCCCAAGCAGTGTCCAAGATGGCTCAACCAGAAATCTTCGGTAAGTATCGACCCATCCCTGCGAAACCTCCCTAACCTCACCTCTGGTGAAGTCAGGCATGTATGCATCGGGGCTCCTTGCGTAGAAGGATTTGCCATTATACCTAAGACTGGGCAAGTAGACCACCTCAGACCACTATGAGCAGTAGCTCTGCTCCGCTCGTGTCGTTGGTAGTACCGTCAGTTGTCGCTTCTATGTCGAAGGTAAGCACGAGGTCGCTGGTTTTTACCACTGCAAAGTTAGCAGTTGCGTCTGCGTGCTGTCCTACCACTGTCAAGATTTTGCTGCACTCGCCGCTTAGGGTTAGTGTTTCACCCTCGGCTAGAGCGCTGTTCATCGTAACAGCGAGAAGTCTTGGACTCCTTCTGTCGGTCACCTGTGTGTTAGTTGCTTGGAAACCGTCTAGGTTACCGGGGTAACCAGCGGTTGCCTGTCCGTCGAGCCATAGTGTCTCGTCTACGTCGCTACCAGCCCATAGACCAAGGTCTAGGTTGACCGTGGTAGTTGCGCTGCCGCTTGTCGTGTATGTTATTCCTCTGTGTGTTGTTGCTGCCATATCATTTCACCTCTTTTTTATCTCCTCTGCAACCTCACTTTAGGTCACGAATGCTCCCGTGCGCTCCAAAGAAAGTGGTCCATATCTCGCCCATAGTTCGGTACAGTCCTTCCTGTCCTAGTCTGTTGATGGCGAATGGGTCACCAGTCTCAATTCCGCTCTCAAAGTATTGCGTAGGAATAGCTGTGCTAAAGTGTACGTAGTCTGTGTCTAGGAAGTACATCCTGCTTAGGCTGTCCTTTGGCATGTCCTTGGTTGGGATGATTGGTACACCGTTGTAGGTTGCCACGATGAACCCTGCCTCTACACCGGGGACACCCTTTACACCGTTGTAGGTTGGGGTAACTCTCTTCTCTTCCATGAACCTCTGCTGGGACTGTAGCAACTGCTGTAGCCTCATTAGGGTGTCATATCCTGTTAGGATGACCTTGGGGTTTCCACCGCGCTCCCAGATTTGCTGGAACAATGTGTCCAAGTGGTCTAGGGATAGTGTCCTGTTTGTGCTTGAGCTGTTAGCTTCATCTTCTGCGAAAGCCCATGTGTTAGCACTTCTGTCAATGGAGTAGATGTCCTCATCTCCAGCGTCGTAGTGGGTACCAGAGGTCATTGATGTGTTTCCAGTGGTAACTCTGTCCAGCGACTCAAAGTTGTTAGCTGCTGCAGTGGTAACATCTGTTAGAAGCATCTTGTTGACCATCTCAGCGTGGTGCTTGCCCATTTCTTCCTTTAGGACTGAGCGGATGTCTCCCAATCCGTCGTCTCTGTCTGCTAGGAAGATAGCTGTCTCGGACATGTCGAACGTGTGTGCGACCGTCTTTGGTTTTGCAGCTACGTGCTGGAAGGTAGGCTTCACTGTGTCTGGCAGTGTTGCGTTTTCTGCAACTCCGCCATGTAGGGCACCGCCGTTTGGCTTGCCTGTAATGACTCTCCATCCTGACCTGTCCCAAGGCTTCTTGGGTAGGATGCTGAATGCGTTGAACTCTTGGTTCAGTTGCGACCAGACCTTGCGCCCATAGATTGCTTGGTATGTACCAGCAGTTGTGGACAGCATAGGACTGTCAGCCTTGAGTAGCTCGCTACCTGAGTAGGAGTAACCCATTGCGTTCCCGGCGCCATAGTAATAGCGCTCCATGTCTGTTATTGTTCGTACGTAATTTCTTGCCATATATCTCACTCTCCTCTAAATGCCTTATCTGCTAGGGCGTGAACCTCATCCCATGACATTCTGTGCATGTCTACTGTGGAGGGTATTTCTACTGCTGGCTCTGCCTCGCTCTTAGCGATTGGAGTACCAGCTTCGACTGTTCCTATGTTGTCGATTCGCTCATTGAGGGCGCTGAGAGCCTTCATTACCTCGTCAAGAGGACCACGTGCATCGTATGCAGCTGCCTCTGCTTTTGCGATTTCCTCTGCTCTCTCAGCAGCAAACCTGTCTGCAAATCGGGATTCTAGTGAACCCCTGAACTCTTGCTCCATAGCTGCAGCCTTGTATACCTCGTATGCGGCCTCTACATCTGCCTCTGATACTAGGTCTGGAGTTAGGAAGTCGGATTTCTTGACCTCTTTCTTCTCCCCTTTTCCACCTAGTCTTGCTATGGCGTTCGTCGAAGGCTTGCCGTTTTCCGACTCTCTGTTAGGGGTCTGACCGTAATCTAGGTCAAACTCTTCAGGAGTGGAACCAAGGTTGGCTTTTGCTAGGTCGTCAAAGTGACCCCTAGCTCCTGCAACATCGACTCCGGCACTCTTCAGAGTGTTCTCCATCCAGTCAAGGTACTCAGATGAGATAACGTCAGAGTATTCATCAGATTTCTTAGCTTCATCTGCGTACATCTTCTCATCCTTGTCATCATCTTTCTTGTCTGCCATGGCCTTATCTTTGTCGTCCTTGTCATCCTTCTTGTCTTTCATGGCTTCTTTCAGTTGTGGAGGCATTGCTTTCTCCATACTGTCAAGCCTAGTTTCTAGTCGAGCAAGAACATCGCCCAACTGTGTCTGCATGTCATTTTCTTCTGTCATTTTTTTCACCTTTTCTTCTGTGTTTTCTGAGTCAGTCTCCTGCTTTAGAATTCTAAATGTCGCTTCTGGATTTATCCCTTTTTCACAAATTGTGATTTCATGAAGCTCAAGCTTGCTGATTTCTTGATAGTCGCCGTGTCTTGGGTCGCTCTTCCTGACTCGCTTGAATGCTTGTCCTCCGATGCTGAATCCCCGTAGTTTGCCTTTCCTGATTTCGGCGGCAACTTCTCGTGCTTTTTCGATGTCGTCTCTAAGTTGTATAACCACAAACATGCCAACATCGTCAACTTCGCTTTTCCATAACCTCCCTTCTGTATCTGTGTATGATGGTACTACTTCTCCTACCTGTATATTTGAGTGCGCTAGTTGGACGTTTCTGTATTTCGGGTCGCTCATGAATTTCCGAAATCCGTCCTTCAATGCCTCCTTTGTGATTAAATCGCCTTGTTTGTCTACTAGCTCCACACTAGCGTATCCTGCAACAACGAGGTCATTGCCAGCCTTAAGGAGTCCAATGGACTCATCGACACCATAGAGACGCTCTTGTGACAGCACACTAATGAAGAAATGCGAAGCAATGCTATATCAATTAAGCGCATGTAAAAATATATTTTACAAAGTCAAGAATCGTTAGACCGAGAGGCTATTTTCTTTCTTTTTGGATAGTCTTCCGGCTTTTCAGGGTCTTGTTCTGGTCTTTCCTTCATGTCATAATCCGGTAGAGTTGCCTCATTAGCCAACTTAGTGGGGCCTCTAGGGCTATCTATGTCACTACCAACGTCTACCCCTAGACCCTTACCCGCTGTCATTGGAAAATGTCCTTTTTCTAGAGTATCTAGGATTTTCTCTATTTTTTCCAAGGTTTGTAGAGTGCTAGGTTTGAGAAGAATATTCTGGTCCTCATTTGGTTTTAAGACGCCTCCGCTCTGTCTGCCTATTCTCTTGGCATCCTCCTCGCTTATACCCTCATCCTCTTCTTTATCGTCTTCATCTTCTTCAACGATTTCTTTTATTTTCTTTTTTTCCGCTTTGAGCATCTGTTGGAAAGCGGGCTCCCAGTATTTTTCCAGACTCTTTGCTAGTATCATCGTGTAGTCCCGGTCTTTGAGGCCACCCAAAGCCGAACGTGGGTTTTCCAAGCTATCCTCAACTATGTCGTACTTGAGTATGTCGTGGTCAAAGTGCAGTATGAAGACCTCGCCATCTATCTCCATGCCAAATGGCACATGGTAGTCATCATCGGATTTAGTCATCAATATCCACTTCGGATGCTTCTCTTCTCCCTTCATGTAAGTGGACTTAGCATCCCTGAGTAGTAGTTTTGAGTCCTTATTCTCCCTCTGTAGGAATTTTATCGCATCGCTCAAACCATCGTCATCGGTGACTTTCAGATTGAAGGGTCCGGGCACGA
>Ga0209348_1000103_pt1 | contig 52999 bp, 55 predicted proteins | sample ETNvirenome_2_30_FD_184065 | JGI IMG/M metagenome (GOLD analysis project Ga0209348, IMG submission 184065) | Marine viral communities from the Pacific Ocean - ETNP_2_30 (SPAdes) (version 2) | ecosystem: Environmental > Aquatic > Marine > Oceanic | place: Pacific Ocean | collected 2013-06-22 | reverse complement strand
TTTACAACTAAAATATACCTGATACAATAGTTCTGGAAAACTATAGGAGGAGTTCGTCTATGGTACGGCTCGCACATTTTGGTGATACTCACATCAAGAACCTTAAATATCACTACGAGTATCGCAAAGTCTTTGAACAAGCTTATCAAATGCTACGAGAGCAGAACGTGGACTACATTATCCACTGCGGCGATCTAGCCCACACAAAGACACAGCTTTCACCAGAGTACTTTGAGTTGGCTACAGAGTTCCTAAAGAACCTAGCAGACATCGCTCCAACTCATATCATCTTGGGCAATCACGACGGCAACCTGCGAAACAGCACTCGCCAGGACGCCATCACTCCAATTGTGGATGCCTTGGATCATCCAGACCTTCACCTACACAAGTTTTCAGGGGAAGTAAAATTAGATCATAACGTTACACTAAACGTCTTATCGGTCTTTGATGAAACCAACTGGACCGATCCGACAGATACTGATCGCATCAATATCGCTCTGTATCACGGCGCAGTCAATAACAGCCGAACAGACCTTGGCTGGATTATGGACCACGGCGACCATGACGTTTCAGTCTTTGATAAGTTTGATTATGCGTTCCTTGGAGATATCCACAAGACTAATCAGTGTCTCAATGACTCAGGGACAATTCGCTATTGTGGCTCTACTATTCAGCAGAATCACGGCGAGACAAACGACAAGGGCTTTTTGATTTGGGATATTGAGGACAAGACCAATTACGAGGTCAACCACCACGTCCTAGAGAATCCTAAGCCATTCACTACGATTGAGCTTACACCCAAAGGTAACATGCCACGCAACTTGGATATTCAAGAGGGTTGCCGCCTGCGTATTGTTACTCATCATAAAGTATCGTTAGATAAGATTCGACGTGTGATGGATACTGCTAAAAGCAGATTTAAGCCTGAGAGTTTATCTTTTGTCAATAAAGCTGGACTCAAGCGATCTAGTGTAGATGTGGATGATCTGGGCAGCACAGAGAATCTTCGTGACCCGCAAGTCCAAGAACGACTTATACGGGAATACTTAAAAGAGTATGAACCTGACACCAAGACCTTGGAAAAAGTCTTCCAACTTAATTCCAGATATGATGCCCGAGTCAATGGCGAAGACGCAAGTCATCGTAATGTAAAGTGGTCGCTAAAGAACATGCAGTTTGACAATCTCTTTAATTATGGAGAAGCGAATACTGTAAACTTCGAAAAGCTTAGCGGCGTCGTCGGGATCTTTGGAAAGAACTATTCGGGCAAAAGCTCTATTATTGATAGTGCGCTATACACAATTTATAATTCTATCAGCAAGAATAATCGTAAGAATCTGAATATTATCAATCAGAATAAATCATCAGGTTGTGGTCGAGTTGAGATTGATGTTGCGGGTAAAACATATATCATTGAGCGTAAGTCTGAAAAGTATACTAAAAAGCTTCACGGCGAAGAAACAGAAGAGGCTAAGACCGACGTAGAGTTTACGATGATTGATCCAGCTACTGATGAAGAAGTCAGTATGAACTCACTGGATCGCAATGGCACAGACAAAGCCATCCGTAAGATCTTCGGTAGTCTTGATGATTTTTTACTGACCAGCATGTCCAGTCAGATGGGTGCGATGACATTTATCAACGAGGGTTCGACCAAGCGTAAAGAAATCCTAGCCAAGTTCTTAGACCTTGATCAATTTGATAAGAAGTTTAAGCTTGCTAAGAGTGATAGCATAGAGACTCGTGCCTTGCTCAAGAAGCTGGAAGACAACACATTTGATGAGGACATTGTTACCCTTGAGACTCAACTAGAGAACAACGAGACTGAAAAGACAAAGCAAGAGAAGGCTTGTAAAAAGTTTAAGAATAAACTAAACAAAATTACTGCCCGTGTCGATGAAATAGAAAGCCTCTTTGCTGCTGCTCCTGTTGAGATTATTAATATCAAAAAGGAAAACAAGCTACTCACAAAAGCAACTAAGAAACTGGAAGACTGCGAACTCCGCATCGCCGGCGCACAAACAAAGAAAGAGCGGATTCTAGACAAACTAGCTAATATCAAGGAGTTTTTGTCTGAGTATGATAGTGATGCTCTAGAATCTAAGATCGCTGAAGTTCTGACTATCAAGGAAGAAATTAGAGAACTAGAGACAAGTCTTAAGATCGAGACTCGTAACAAAGAGACTTATGAGAAAAAGCTAAGCGTACTGGACGAAGTACCCTGCGGTCCTGACTGTGGTCTGCGCAAGTATATCAAAGATGCTTATGAAGCAAAGCAGTTATTGTCAGAGGCTCGGATTACAATCTACAATCTTCAGACTGACCTTAGATTAAGGAACGAAACACTGTCCGAGATGAACGTTGATAGTCTACGTTCTCAGAAGGAAAAGTACGAGAAACTTCTGGAAAAGCAGAGAGATTTGTCAACTGAAGCAACCAGCCTAGATTTGCTGGTAGAAAAAACAAACAATGAAATCAATACGCTTACTAATGATATCAAGACTGCTTCCGAACGGATCCAGACTTACGAAGACAACAAAGAAGCTATTGAGAACCGTGAGGAGCTTATTCAAGAACAGTCCGATCTAGCTGATCAGAAAGTGCTAGCCGAGAACGAGTTGTCTATTTGTGAAGCCAAGATCATGGACTTCATTAAGCAGCACGGTGGCATTGAGCAACAGATTATTAATCTCCGGGCTAAAAAGCAAGAGCTTGAAGATTTGCGTACAGAATACGCTGCCTATGATTTATTCATGCGTTGTACCCACAGTAACGGAATCAGCTATGATGTTGTGAAGCGGATGCTCCCTCTTATTAACGAAGAGGTTAGCACAGTGCTGGCCAACGTTACCGACTTTGATATCTTCTTCGAGGCAGAAAAGAATAAGCTAGACATCTTCATCAAGCATCCAAAGTACGAAGCACGACCTTTAGAGATGGCTTCTGGAGCAGAGAAGACGCTGGCAGCAATTGCCATTCGTATTGCCCTGACTAATGTATCAACCCTACCAAAATCAGACATTATGATTATGGACGAACCAGGCACAGCGTTGGACGCCGAAAACCTTGAAGGCTTTATGCGAGTGATGGAAATGATCAAGGGTTACTACAAGACTGTGCTTTTGATTACACACTTGGATAGTCTCAAAGATATTGCCGATATGACTATTGACATTGAACGTCAAGATGGGTATGCTTATGTATCACAGTAGCGCACTAAGACGAAGAAGGTGCCGTAAATCCAAAGAACGACGTCAACGAGAGTCGGCTGCTATGGAAGAGCAAATAGAGGCTGCCAGGCTTGCACAAAAGCAGCCGCCCGAAAAAATAAAAACTATCAAGACTAAAAAGACAAAAGAAGATCATCTCGCAGAACATCAATTAAAAATTGTAATGGCAGGTCCAAATGAAAAGGATCATATTATCACAGAAGCTGAGATGCAAGAAGTTATGAATCAAATGACTCATAAAGAATATATGAGAAGTAAGATGTGGCAACGCAAACGAGAAAAATTTATAAACCTAAAAAAGAATCCTTGTTGTGAGGTATGTGGATCAAAAGAAGCAAACCAAGTACATCACAGGACTTACCAGCGGCTTCTTGTTGAAAAGATGAGTGACCTTGTTTTGTTGTGCCGAGAGTGTCATCATGAGTTCCATAAAGTAGTACCTCCTAAAAAAATGTCAAAATTTAAATCTTGTAATGGGGCTGGGCATTGTAGACTGTGTTATAAAAAAACGTCTCAAAAAAGAGATCCCAATGCTTATTTTCAAAACATGAGCAAAAAAGGAATAGGATCAGGCAAGGTACTCTGTGGTCGTTGCGTTGATATATTTAGAGACACTCTTGATCTCAATCGTTGGACCAAAGGAATTCCTGGTGTGTGGAATTCACCTGTTAAATCTATGAGGGTTTGGCGACGAAGACGATCCAATTAAAATGACTATTAAAAATGGGTATGCTTATGTCAATCAATAAAATTGCTGCTTGTATTATATTACTAGTTGCGTGTGGCGATGCCAAAGAGCGAGACTGTGTTGTTGGACAAGATACGCAGAATGGACTTTATGAACTACGGCTCACACAACACGGCGGTGACTGTGGTAGGGTATGGGAATCTATAGAAACCGAGTTGGTTGATGGAGCCCCGATGCCACCCGACGATCAGGCTGGTTGCTCTCTAAACGTTAGTAATTGGGAACCTAACAGTTGTACCACCAGAACCAACTTTGATTGTAACGATGCTGCTTTCTGGGAGATGCAAATGGACTGGATCATCTCCAGTCATCAAGATCAACCAGATATGGTGTTCGGCTCGCTAAGGCTCCAAGCCATAAACTATGCTCAGCTTTATATGTGCGAATCAGTATATTATGTTGAAGGAATTAAAAAGTGAGGGAACAATTAATAAAACAGATGACTGATTACGTCATCAATATCCTAGAAGAAAAGCGTCCCGAGTTTTCAGGATTCGCAGTCTGCCCTTTTGTAAAGGCTGACAGACTAGCAGACCAACTTCACTTGGATATTTTTGAAGCACCAAAAGACACGCTTATGGATGTTGTCCTCCGATTTATACGTTCTGGAAAAAGGAGTGCGTTGATAGCCCAGCCAAATACAGATGTCAAAAAGACGGAAACAAAAGGGTACCAAGAGTTTATTAATATTATTCTAGAAGAGAGTGGTAATGGTAATGTTCTTGCTTTGTGTTTTAACCCAAATGATGATCTGGAGGTAGAGGGTTACAATCCAAGATCCAAGGCTCCTTGTTTTTTGATTAACATGGCTTATACAGATCATCTTAGTCGGTCTCATAGGGCTCTACAAAAAACAACATACTACGATAACCTACCAACAACTTATAGAAAATATTTAAATGTAAAATGAAAATATTGATAAGCGCCTGTGTGTTTGGAAAAAATGTAAGGTGGAACGGAACGAATCGTCACAGTGACGAGATTAAAAAGTGGGCTGAAGAGAATAATTTTGACCTTATTCCGATTTGTCCTGAACATGAACTGTTTGGTACTCCAAGAAAATCAATTCGCCTGCGTCAAAAAGGTGACGAAGTTTTGGCAATTATGGGAAAAGAGGAAGTATATTCTAGCCTTAAGGGTAAGTGTCAAGAACTATCTACAAGATATGATGATGTTGTAGGATTTATAGGCATAGCCAATTCACCATCTTGTGGTTTGTCTGTTGGTGTAAAGGATCGTGGATCAACTATGAAAGCGCCCATGCATCAATCTTTAAATTGTCCTACGACCGAAATAAGTTCAATGAAATCTGAACACAATCAACAAGTGTTTTTGCGAAGAGTGAGGAAGTATGAAGCCAGGCGATTTGGTACAAAGTAACATATTCGATCCTGATGGTTCGGGAGGGTACGGACTCATTATAAGTAAGCACTCGACACCTGAGCATTGGGTTGTTAGTTGGTGTGCTGAAGAGTGGGAACTCAGCTACGGACTCGTGGGATCATATGAAATTCATGAAAAAGATTTGGTTGTGGTCTCAAGAGCATGAAGGCTGGAGATCTTATAAGATTTAGAGAGTGTACATTCCACGGCACGCCAAAAGTATATTCTGAGTGGAAGGTTGGTCTATTGCTAGAATATCATACTTGGGAAAAAGTTGCAACAGTAAGTTACAATGGACAGGTTATTCGTGTTCGTGCGAGCGATACACAACTTCATCAACGAGCCAAAAGAAATCCCCAGAACTAATTATAGTTACTGAGGAGGTGCTATGACTATGCAAGAAAAAATTGATAAAGCACTTGGAAAGTGGGCTTCTCGCAAGCTTATTGTTTGGGGTACAGCCACGGTTTTTTTAGCAGTAGGTTCATTGACTAGCAGCGATTGGGTTGCTGTGTCTTTAGCTTACATTGGTTTACAGGGCGCTGCTGATATTGCTGCCACTTGGAAGCATGGTAAATGAATTGGTTATGGTTAAAAATAAAACAAGGAGCCTGGAAGGTTATCTTTGTGGTTGTAATGGGTTTAGGGATGATTGTTTTTCTCTACAATATAATTCGACCAACCAAGAATAAGACTCGTCTTTTAGAGGCTGTACAAGCAAATGTTACAGCAGCTATTAAAGAAAACGAAATTCGTGCTACACTAGAAAAAGATAAGATTGGAGCCATTAAGAAAATCTACGATCGCAAAATCAATGAAACAAAAAAGATTGAAGATCGTGAAGAAAGATTAAAGGCTCTAATTAGACTACACGAAGAACTAGATTTATAAGGAGACTAGTAAAATGGTAGACATTCCTACACTAGACATCGAAGATTACGATCCAGACCTCAACGAGGAACAGGAAACGGTTGAAGACAAATCAGGTGGTGCTTTAACTTATGCCATTGTCGGCGCTGGTCAAGGCGGCGGACGCATTGCTAAAGCATTTTATGACATGGGCTATACAAAAATGCTAGCAGTCAACACTGCCCGCTCTGATCTTAATGGTCTTGACATCCCTGAAGAACAAAAGTTTTTGGTGGATGAGCACGGCGACCAAGGTGCTGGTAAAGACCAAGCCAAAGCCGAAGCAGCTATTGAGCGCAAAGAACAAGAAGTGTTCAACAAATTCCGTGAAGTATTCGGCAGCAACGTTGATCGCATCTTGATTTGTCTTGGTGTATCTGGCGGTTCAGGTGGCGGCACAGTCAACACTCTGATCAAAGTAGCCAAGAAGTACTTTACCTACATCGGCGTTGAGAACGTTGATGAGCGTGTTGGTGTCATTGCTTCCCTTCCAACTGCTGGCGAATCAGCTTCCCCAACGGTAGCCAAGAATGCTCATGCTCGCATCACCCAACTTTGCGGGCTCGCAGAAAAAGGAAAGATTGCTCCCCTTATTATGGTGGACAATGAAAAGATTAAAAAACTATATCCAAAACTCACAGTCAAAAAGTTCTGGACAACAATCAACAATACAGTCGCCGGCTTGTTTCATGTCTTCAACGTCCTGGCAAACCAAGACTCAGAATACACGACCTTTGATGCTACTGATTACGACAGTATTATGAAACAACCAGGCTGTATGATTATGGGTGTTACCAGCGTTAAGAACCTTGAAAACGAAACTGCTGTCTCCAGTGCTCTTAAAAAGAATCTAGAGAAAACACTTCTTGCTGAAGGTTTCGACTTGACAACTGCTACAGGTGCTGCTTGTATTGTTGTTGGTAGCGAAGAGATCTTTGAAGAGACTGTTGGCTTGATGGATAACATTGAATTTGGTTTCGATACATTGGCTGCTTTGACTGGTGGTGCCATGGTTCACCGTGGCATTTATGAGGATGATAAAAAGGACAAGCTTGTAACTTACACCCTGGTCAGTGGGCTGAAGCGCCCAGCAAAACGTATCGAGGGTCTTAAAAAGTTTCTAAAGAAATAAAATGAGAATATTGGTTATAATATTGATGCTTTCTCTTACTGCTACTGCGGGCGAGGTCACTGAATTCAAACCTCGTCCAGCAGCAGTTGAGGAAGGTTCCGACACATATGTTGGGATACTACTTAGCGAAGAAGATTTTCGCAAGCTCCTACAGTACAAAATTGACACCAACGCTAAGATAGCTGAGTGTAACGTTGATAGAAAAGTTTGTATCCAACTACAAAACACATACAAATCATCTATCAAGGACTTACAAGAGACCATAAAAAAAGATAATACTTGGCTTCGCCGAAACAAGGGAGCTATTGGAATATTGTCCGGACTAGTAATCGGAGTAGGTACAACCATAGCTATTGTCAAGGCGGTCAACCAGTGAAGTTAAAAACTAGAAAAGATCCAAATACCATCGCCGCCGTAGAGAAGGCGATTGCCGAGAAATACGGAAAGGATACGGTTCAGGATTTCCGCAATGAATGGGAAGAGGGAAAAGAAAAAGATTACCTTAATCAGCTTCGGGAAATGCGCATTAAGTCAGATCAATTATCCAAAGAGCAAGATGAGATTACCGTAGGCGATATTAAGATTACAAAAAGAAGAGCACGCCAAAAACAAGACCGCACTTGTCCGGTCTGTAAAACATATTCATTTTCCAGGAAGGACGACCTATATATGAATAGGTTTAAATGCTGTTACGATTGTTATATAGATTTCATCGAATATCGTGAAGAAGCATGGAAGAACGGCGAGCGACCAACAGATGAGCATATTGAATATGCCTTAAGGAGAAGAAAATAATGGCTAGTGTCCTAGATGTAATTAAAGGTTTGAACCAGGCAGCGGCTAATGCCTATGACGGTGCTTTGGACGAAAACGGAGAAAACCTACAGACTGGTTTGAACCGAGAAGAGGGACATCCAATTATCGACAGTCGTCTTATTGATGGCTTCAAAGTACGTTTTGCCGGTCCTAAAATGATCGTCACATATCAGGCTGAAATGCGTGTTGAGGATCTTCATCCTCGTAATAAGTTTGAAAACGAAATCGAAGCTAAATTTGGAGATATTATTAAGTTCCTTAAGAAAGAATACAAAGGGATTACTAAAGAATCTGTAACATTAGAGGACGACTCACCTCAAACCGACATAATGGTACAGACCACATCTCGTAATCACACTTGGGTTCAGGCTAAGAAGCAGTACGCAATTGGTGGTTTTGATGGCGTTGAGGCACTTCGCATGGGGTCAACTCGTGCTGCCGATCGTCGCCATAAAGACTATCATCAACAGTTTAAGGACTTCTTTGAAACAGCCAAGGCTAAAAAGGCTTCTAACGACAAGGCTAAGAAGAACCCAGAAACGCCAGAGGGCTAAATGTCTCTGAACAAGAAGGAAATGATGGCGGAGATCGTCCGCTGCGGTAAGGATCCTGCTTTCTTCTGTAAAAAGTACGCAAAAATTTCTCACCCCATGAGGGGCTCTATACCTTTTGATCTTTATGACTTCCAGGAGGAAGCTCTAACAGATTTTAAAGAAAACCGATTTAGCGTAATTCTAAAGGCCCGCCAGCTAGGAATTTCAACTACGGTCGCAGCTTATGTGGCGTGGCTTATGTTATTCCATAAAGACAAGAATGTCCTGGTGGTTGCTACTAAGCTTGGAACTGCGGCTAATCTTGTAAAAAAGATCAAGGCAATACATAAAAATCTTCCGCCTTGGCTGAAAATATCTGATATCGCTATTGACAACAGGAACTCTTTCGAACTTTCAAACGGGTCGATGGTCAAAGCTTCCTCGACATCTGGCGACGCAGGACGTTCAGAAGCTTTGTCTTTGTTGGTAATCGACGAAGCGGCTTTTGTTGAGGGCATTGACGAGCTATGGGCTGGTCTTTACCCTACGCTATCTACTGGTGGTCGTTGTATCGCTTTGTCTACTCCTAATGGTGTTGGTAATTGGTTTCATAAAACTTATACAGAGGCACAAGAGGGTAAGAATGATTTCCACACTATTCGTCTACCTTGGCAAGTACACCCAGAGCGAGACCAGGCATGGTTTGAAAAAGAAACTAGAAACATGTCACGTCGTGAGATCGCACAGGAACTTGAATGTAACTTCAACGCTTCAGGCGATACAGTGGTTCACGGGGATGACCTCAAACTTATACTTGAAAACATAAGCGATCCTAAACATCAGACAGGGTTTGATCGTAATTATTGGATCTGGCAAGAACCTAATCCGCATAGTGAATATATTTTAGTGGCTGACGTTGCTCGTGGAGACGGTTCAGATTTTAGTGTTGCTCATGTGTTTGATGTCCAGAGTATGACCCAGGTAGCGGAATATCAGGGAAAAATAACTCCTGATATGTTTGCTCCTTTGCTCTATTCCATTGCTTCTGAGTACAATAATGCTTTGTTGATTATAGAAAACAACTCATTGGGTATCGGAGTCCTAACCCGACTACAAGATTTAGACTATAAAAATTTGTATTATAGTATAAAATCAACACATGAATATGTTGATGAAGTGTCTGCTCATGCTCTCGGAGGGGTGGCTGGTTTTACGATGTCTATGAAAACTAGACCACTTGTTATTGCGAAGTTTGAAGAATTCGTCAGAAATAAACTAATTACTATTAATTCCGTGCGACTTGCGAATGAAATCAAAACATTTGTATGGCACAACGGAAGACCGCAAGCCATGAGGAGTTACAACGACGACCTGGTGATTGCGGCTTGTATTGGTTGCTGGGTAAGAGGAACAGCCTTAACGGCAAACCAGCGGGAGGCAGATTACAAAAAGGCACTATTAACGAGTATATCCGTATCGTCTACCAAACTTAATACTAAGATATATGGACAACATGGCTTTAAGGGACAAAAGACAACCTTTAAAGGCAACGATGGAAAAACTCACGACCTAAATTGGATCATTAAAGGATAATCATGGCTGACAATCAAAATAACAACAACGCAAACAACCCCAGAAATAATCAGTCCGCTCTGTTTAAGAGACTGACTCGTTTATTTAGTGGCCCTATTGTGGACTATGATCGACCATCTGTGGTACGTGGCAGCCGCCGTGATATCACAAAATATACCTTTACCTCAAGCACTGGTCGGGAGTTTAAAAAGAAAGAGTATTTCAATCCATTTGGGGACCTAACAAATAAAGTTTTGTATAATCGCAACAAGCAGATGCGATACACAGACTTTGAACAAATGGAATACATGCCTGAGATTGCTTCCGCTCTAGATATTTATGCTGATGAGATTACCACCTCTACGGCATTTAATCCTTTGATTAATATTGATTGTCACAACAGGGAAATTAAAGATATTCTAGATACATTACTGTACAATGTTCTTAACTCTGAGGCAAACCTATTTGGCTGGGCTCGTAGTGCTTGTAAGTATGGTGACTACTATCTGTATCTTGATATTGATGAGAAGCTTGGCATTACTAATGTCATACCGTTGCCTGTGCGAGAAATGGAAAGAATTGAGGGTACAGATCCTACAAACCCAAACTATGTTCAGTTTTTTTGGCAGAATGCCGACGGCAACAAAGGTGTTACCTTTGAAAACTGGCAGGTCTCTCACTTCCGTGTTTTAGGAAATGATAAATATGTTCCCTATGGCACTTCGGTCCTAGAGCCCTCTCGCCGTATTTGGCGACAGCTTACACTCTTAGAAGATGCGATGATGGCTTATCGTATTGTTCGCTCACCAGAGCGGCGAGTATTCTATATTGATGTTGGTAACATGGCTGCAGAAGATGTGGAACAATACATCGAACAAGTCAAAACACAAATGAAGCGCAATCAAATTGTAGATGAAGATAGTGGACGAGTTGATTTGCGATACAATGCCATGAGTGTAGATGAGGATTTTTACATTCCTATTCGTGGTGCTGCTAGTAACACAAGAATCGAAACCCTGGCAGGTGGTCAGTTCACTGGTGATATTGATGATGTGAACTATCTTCGTGATAAACTTTTCTCAGCCCTTAAGGTACCAAAGGCTTACCTAGCACAATCAGATGCTCAGGAAGACAAGACAACATTATCTCAAAAGGACATTCGATTTGCTCGCACCATTCAAAGACTACAGAGAGTTGTCATTGCCGAACTAGAAAAGATTTGTATTATTCATCTCTTTACCTTGGGGTACAGAAACAATGATCTTTTGTCATTTAAGCTGTCTCTCAATAATCCATCTAAGATCGCCGAGCTTCAAGAGCTAGAACACATGCGAACCAAGTTTGATGTCGCTGGTAGCGCTACTGATGGATATTTTTCTAAGCAGTGGGTATACCGAAACATCTTCAAAATCTCCGAAGAAGAAATCGACAGAATTCAGGTCGAGCAATTTACAGACGCCCTTCAGGGTGCTGCTATTGAAGAGGCCGGGACTGTACCTGAAGGCGGGGAAGGTGGCGATCTCGGCGGCGAGCTTGGTGATGACCTCGGTGGCGACGACCTTGGAGGGGGCGATGAACCCGCTGCCGAGGAACCCGCCGATGAAGGACCACTTCTTGCTGAACCCGATATTGAACCAGGGCAAAGAAATGATAACGGATACATGTACGTTAAAAGTCCTAAGTGGAAACAAGGTGCCCGCCGCCGCAGCATGAACGGTTCTTATAATAGAGAAGGGGCAGGTTCGTCTCGTCGTGCACTATTTAAAGGGTATGGAGAGATGAGTTCCCTTTCTAACGGAATTCATAGCGAAGCACAAAAATCAGAAGAAGAGATGTTATTTGAAACTCAGTTTAGTATCAAGCAACTAATAAAACAATTGGAAACAAAAGATGAAGGTCAAGCATAATAAGAAAAGAAACACCGCTTTCCTCTATGAAGCTTTGGTAAAAGAATTGACTAAAGCGGTTATAGAGCAGAATGCGACCCGTTCTCAGAAAATCAAAAAGATTTTGAAAGAACATTTTCGGAGTGGTATGGTACTCTTTAGTGAATTGGGCTGCTTTAACGCTCTCGCTGAAGAAGACAAGTTTGACCGTTACACCGCCGAAAAGATGATCTTTAGGGCCAAGAAAGAGTACGAGACCCTCAACCAGCAGGATATATTCAAAGAACAGTCCAGTGTTATTAAAAAGATCAACACTGAGCTAGGCAAGGATGTCTATAACAACTTCGTCCCAGATTACAAATCTTATGCTACTTTGGCACAGATATTTGGCAACAAGCTACCTGTTAAGTCAAGAGTTATCATGGAACAGAAGATTGTTGACACCTTAACCAGTGACGTTGAAGAACAAGAACAGATGCAGCCAGTTGATAATTTGGTGGTTAAATCATTCACAGATCGATTCAATGAGACATATTCAGAATTGCTCCCTGAACAGAAAAAATTACTAACTAAGTTTATTGTTTCGTTCAACGAAAATGAAGCTGACTTTAAGACTTACGCCGGCTCGGAGTTAAAGAGAATATATGAGATGGTAGAGAACTCACTCCAGTTGCAGGAAGTTCAAGAAGATCCCGAAATGGTGGATAGTACTAAAAAAGTTCTTGCCCAACTGTCCGAATATAATGTTGCCCGTTTAACGGAGCGAGAGATTCTAAAAATCTTGAAGCTTCAAAAACTTGTAAGAGAATATCAAGAAGATGCCAATAACGATTAAGATAGGTGACAGTGCGCCTGAGAAAAAACCAATACAGGCTTCTGTCTCATTACAGGTCAAGAAAACTCTAGATGGTAATTTGATTATCACAGACCATCAGTATCTTGATATTGTTATTAGCCCACAAGAAGGCAAGATTGTAACTATGCCAAAGCCTCAAATCGAGAAAGATGTTTATGACTACCAAAAGGAATTGATGAACGATCTTTTTCAGGGCGGTGTGACTGCGGCTGCTGCTCCTAGGGGTGGTCCTGTCTTCGGCATGGTAGAAACAACTTACCCAACAGAGGGTGATGTTGATACACTACAGGCTGTATTGTATCGCATTAGTGAATTCTTAAGAAATACAGCTAATAGCGAACAATTTGCTGAAGACTATGATCAGCACATAGAAGATAGATTTACGGATCCAAACGCAAAGGATTCTACAAGATATGGGGAAATACCTCCCTATCAAGATACGCCCGAAGGTTCCGCCTTACAGGGTGATCCAACCTATACGTTTGCGGGATACGGCTACTACTACTAATGTCGTTTGTATATTTTATTCTGTGTTGTTATGGTCTCACACAGATCTTGGCGTTTGCTAAAATATTTAACCCCATCAGACCTAAACATTACTTTTTTAGCTGTCCGATGTGTATTGGCTTCTGGGTTGGTGTTTTCTTAATGATACTTAATCCCTACACCGAACTATTTACTTTTAGTGTCAGTTTGGTGAACGCTTTATTATTAGGATCGCTTTCATCAGCTACATCATATGCGTTATGTATGCTCATATCAGATGGAGGCTTTCAACATGAACACCGAATTAGAGGGGATGTGGACGCAAAAGTGGAGACTAAGACCCGTAGCCAGATGCTGTCGTGGTAGTAGTACCGTGCGGGTAGCGCCCGCACTCAAAGGAGATAAAAATGAATAAGAAATATGTCTTACAAGAGTTTATGAATCTAGATTACAGTGACGATCTTCTCACAGAAGAGGAGAAGGAAGGTAATCGTAACGGTACACATCTAATTGTTGCTGGCAAGATTCAAGCAGCCGGTAAAAAGAACGGCAATGGACGTATCTACCCACGTCCAATACTTGAGCGAGAGATGAAGAACTACGAAAAACTCGTTCGGGAAGGTCGTGCCATCGGCGAACTAGACCACCCAGATAGTTCTGTAGTGGAACTTAAGAATGCTAGTCATGTTATCACTGAAGTATGGTGGAAGGGTGACGACGTTATGGGTAAGATGAAGATTCTCAACACGCCAGCCGGACAGATTGCTCGCCAACTTGTAGAGGGTGGCGTTCAATTGGGTATCTCAAGCCGTGGTCTTGGCTCCACCCGCCAACAAGGTGGTGTCACTATGGTGGAGGATGACTTTCAGCTTTTGTGTTTTGACCTCGTATCAGAACCCAGCACTACAGGAGCTTTCCTTGTAGCCGAAAGCCAAGTAAAGACCCACCTAACTAAAGCAGATCGTATTAATCGTGCCCTAAACGATATTTTAGGCGACGAATAGGAACAAAGAGGTTATAATGAAAAAATCAGATCTTAAAAAAATCATCAAAGAGTGCGTGAGGGAGGTTATCCTCGAAGAGGGTATGCTGTCTGGCATCGTATCGGAGGTTGTCCAGGGATTAGGTGCGCCCGTGATACAAGAAACTCGTCAGGTGGTTACAACACAGCAGCCTTCTAAGTCAGCACACCTCGCTGAAACTAAAAAGAAGGTTCTAGACGCCATGGGTTCTAATTCTTACGAAGGATTAAAAAAGAACTTTGCCAACCCAGAATTGTTTGAGGGCACCAAACCCATTCAAGAAAGTAACAGCAAAGGCGCTCTTTCTGGAGTTTCTCCCCATGACCCAGGTGTAGACATATCTAATATTCCCGGCTTTGGAAGCTGGTCAACCGTCGCTTCTGCGACTAGAAAGTAGGATTCAATGAGAAAAAGAAAGAATAAGCTTATCGAGCCTTGTGTTGTTGTTCACTCTGAAGACAACAATGGAGATGTTGAACGTATGATTCGACGCTTCCGTAAAATGGTAAAGACGGAAGGCATTATTGAAGAAGTGCGTAACAGGCGTTACTTTAAGCCCGACAGCGAGAAACGCAGGGAACAAAAAGAAGAAAGACAAAGATTGATCAATAAAGTCAATAGACGTAGAACAGAACTACTTAAGCCTAGGGACAGATACAAAAAGAGGAGATCATAACACATGGCTATATCACCTGACCAAACACAATATTATACAAGACAATTTGCCGGACTAGGCAGTGTTGGTTCGTACCAAGTTGCCGGTATTCCTTTTATGACAGGCAGTACAATTACAGGTGGACAAGAGGTCGAGATCGGCTTCCCAGCAGTTACACGGTCTATTACAATTATTAATAAGGACGCTGCTAACGACGATATTCGTGTACATTTCCAATCCAAGGACTCCGGCAGAACAATCGCAGGAATACACTATATCACTCTTGGGGATCAGAACGCCTCTTTGACAATGAACATTAAGTGTAAGAAAGTTTATATCTCTGCTCCTGGTAGTGATGCTACATTTGAAATGTTTGCAGAGCTAACAGGAATTGGACCTAATCAAATGGTTCCACTAACTGGTTCTGGCATCGACGAATAATCGGAGGATATAAGAATGGGATTCGGTAGCGGCGGAGGAGGCTTCACACCCTCACCAAACAATGTTCCTGGCAGTACAGAAACAGGAACACTATTAACAGATACGCACGAGTTTACTGGCTCTGTTGATATTACTGGTTCCCTGACTCTTAATGGTGCCTCAATTACTGGCGGCGGTGGAGGAGGAGGCGGAGCAGTCTCCAGTTATACCAACGCTGGCAACGACAGAGTATTAACCTCTGTCAACTCTAACACTATTAATGGCGAGGCTAGTCTTACTTTTGACGGGACATCATTAACGTCTCCACAGGTGACAGCTTCTGTTTCTATGAAGACTGCCGCCCTTGAGATATCTTCTTCAGCAAACGGTGCTCTTTTCCGAATAGACCATGCCAATCAGTCCGGACCAGAACCAATCCTCTTTGTATCCAGCAGCGGCATAATCGGTATAGGTACTGATAACCCATCGCCTACCAATCCAGGAGAAGGTGACGATACAAACCGTCTTCATATTGTGGGCAACAATGGTGCCGAACAGAACCAAGCCCCTGTAGTAAATACTCAGTTAGTGCTTGAAAACGACAATCACGCTGGCCTCCAGTTTATGGTCCCAAACGGACGATCAGGTCAGATTACTTGGGGAATCCCAGGCAACGCTAGAAAAGCCGTTTTTTATTGGTCTTCTGCTAATAGTAGGTACGAGTTCAATGGCGACAGTTTTGGCGGCAAACGGATAATGACCATGCTCTCAAACGGAGATAGTATAAACATAGGAAGCTCATCTAGTGGTCATATGACAACCAACAAGGCATCCCTTCACATATCGTCTTCCACTGGCGGCACTGATGTCGGCGGACCAGTCTTGCTTAGAGTTGACCACGGTGATCAACCCGGTGATAAGCCAACTTTGTTTGTAACAGGCTCAGGACGAGTCGGTATTGGGACAGATTCTGTCTTAGCCAATCTCCACGTGTCATCTTCTGACACGGGAGATCTTTTTAGAGTTGATCACCCAGATCATGCTGATAATCCTATATTAGTAGTCACCGGTTCAGGACGAATTGGTATCGGGACAGCAACTCCTAGCGCTGTTTTGGATGTTCACCCTGATAATGGTGCTGGTTTCAATGAAGTCAAATTTAGGGGAAGCAACGGCACTAGTCATTTCTATTTCAGTAGCGCCGAGCACACTTATATTCGTGGCGGAAAGCAAACGTCCACAGTGTTCATAGCTGATAGTAGAAATACTGGCGGGTCAGATAATCAAAAATGTATTATCGGTAACGCAACCTCTACTACTGCCCAATTACACGTCTCCTCATCTGATAATTCAACTGTTATGAATGTAACAAGTAATAGCGGCAGTATCCTGACGGCACTAGAGAACCAGCGAGTTGGTGTTGGCACAGATGCGCCAACTGCCATGTTACATGTCTCAGGTGGTGTACCAACAACAACCCCTCTATTCCGAGTTGATCAGCACGATCAGGCCGGATCAAAGCCCATTTTGTATATTACAGGCAGCGGCTTAGTTGGTATTGGTACTGATTCTCCACGAGAAGACAGTGACGAAACTAATAGACTTCACATTCTGGGCGAGAGTGGCGCAGACCAAGGGCAAAATCCTGTTAATAATACTTTGCTAATGTTAGAAAACAACAATCATGTTGGTGTCCAGTTTATGACTCCCACCGACAAGTCTGGGTTTCTAGTTTGGGGTGACGCCGATGACGCAAGACGTGCTCACTTCTATTACCATCACAATGATAATAGATTCCATTTTGATAATAACACCTACGGACACCAAGCGATGACTGTTCGGGCTTCGGGCGACTCGGTTAACATGGGAACGAACAACTCAGCACACATGGACACCGCCAAGGCGGTTCTTCACATATCGTCTTCCACTGGCGGCAGTGATGTCGGCGGACCAGTCCTGCTTAGAGTTGACCACGCTGATCAGCCTAACTCACAGCCCACTTTGTTTGTCACAGGCTCAGGACGAGTAGGTATTGGGACAGCCGCACCTCAAGAGACGTTATCAATCAGTGGTAGCGTTGCGCTTTCTGGTGCCTTTGGTAACCGTTCCATAGAGACTCTTACTGCCAATGGTGCGATATCAGCCGCTACAGGATTGACAATCATAGATGCGTCATCTTCACTTGCTGTAAATAATAGTCTCAGCATGACTATTGCTGATGGAACATTTGTAGGGCAAGAAAAGAAAATTAGAGGCATGATTATATCAGGATCAACAGGCGGCGCTACTTCTACAGCAATTAATATCGCCGGCGCTAATATTGATGCGCCCCCAACCTCGCCTGTTGGGTCGATTAGTCTTTCAGCATCAATCCCAGGTTCGGGACCACTCTTCAGCCGAGCAGGGTGTACTTTAGTGTGGGGAGGGACCAAGTGGCTTCCAGTTGGAAACTTTAATTTTAATATTAACAACACTGGGCGACTATTCTAATCCATCTGGGGTCTAATCTTGTCCAGGATTAAACAAATCTAGTCGTTTACATTTTTAATCTACTATTTATTTTGATGTAATATCATCAACTAAAGGGGATTATTTATGTCTAATATGTTAGAACAAGCAATTGTTGACGCAAAGGCTCTTCGAGAGGCCGCTGTAAAGAGTGCCGAAGCCGCCATCGTAGAAAAGTACAATACTGAAGTTAAGAATGCTGTAAGCAAGCTTCTTGAACAAGACGACGAGTTGGATCTTGGCATGGATGCTGGTCCTGGTGCTGCCGAAGAAGCGGAAGTAGACAGCACTGCCATGGAGCAAGTACCAATGGCACATTTGGGTGATAACGAAGAAGAGATCGTTGTCGTTGACCTTGACGATATTCTTGCTGCTGCTGATGCGGACGAAGAAGAAGAACCAACCGCTGAACTTGATCGTGAAGAAATTGCTGATGAGATTGGACTACCCCTCGAAGACGGTGCTTTTAATCGTTCCGATGCTGATGACGAAATTAATCTCGACGAGAGTGAACTTGTCGAAATGTTTAAAGAATTACTCGTCGTAGATGTACCTCAGGTAGAATTAGATCGTGCTGAGGAGCGCCTTACACAGGATCAGGTCGAACAAGACGAAGCAGTTGAGGCTGTAGAGACTGACGGCATGGATGAAGAGGACGCTAAAGATCTTGAGCGTGCTGACCTTAAGAATAACGCACCTCAAGAAGAGGCACTTAGAAAAGAAAATGAAAGTCTCAAGGCTCTCCTTGAGCGAGTGAAAAATAAATTACAAGAAGTAAACTTGCAAAACGCAAGGTTATTATATGCGAACCGTGTTCTTGGAGATTCCTCCTTGAATGAGCAGCAAAAAGCTAAAATTGCTGAGTTAGTTTCTGGAGCACGTTCGGTAGAAGAAGCGAAGATGGTTTATGAAACCCTTCAAAAGACAATGGCGGGCATCACAAAAGAAGCTCCACAATCGTTGTCTGAAGTCGTATCAAAAAGATCATCAGTCATTCTTAGTGGGAATCGTAAAGAGGAACGCACTACTGAACCTAGTCCAACATATAGTCGTTGGGCAACTCTCGCAGCAATTAACAACAAAGACAAATAATTCAAAGGAGAATAAAAAATGTCTGTACTTAACCAACTCACCGAAGGTATTAGAGCACGCTCTCTTGCCAATGAAGGTGAAGCTCTACTAGAGAAGTGGGAGCGTACAGGTCTTCTAGAGGGTCTTGACGACAACGGTCGTTCTAACATGGCTCGTCTTCTAGAAAACCAAGCTGCTCAGCTTCTAAAAGAAACCAGCACAATGTCTGGTGGAGATGTCGAAGGCTTCTCCGCAGTTGCTTTCCCAATCGTTCGCCGTGTATTCGGTCAACTATTGGCTCAGGATCTTGTATCCGTTCAACCAATGTCCCTACCAAGCGGTCTAATCTTCTTCCTAGATTTCACCTTTGGTTCTGAAAACGGTAACAACGGCGCCAACGCCAACGGTGACCGTCTTGCTCAGCGTCTTGGTACCTCACTTTACGGTGGTGGCAAAGTCGGTGCTCAAATCACAGGTGGTATTGATTTGGCTGACAACAATGGTCAGCTTTCAGCTTACACCTTGAACAACGGTTACGCTAGTCCAACAGCATCAGTAACAGTTGCTGGTGGCGTAGTTACAATTCAGGCTTCTGGTACATATGGTGATACTCAAACCCGCCCAGGCGGATCTTTGTTCACCATTTTGCGTGCTGATCCATCTTTCATCTCTGGTACAACAACATATCTTGTTGGTACCCTGGAGAAACAAACAAACCAAAACATGGACGATCTAGTTGCTATGACTGTCCTCAGTGGTACTGCTGCTGGTGGTTTGGTCAAAGATGGTTTCCAAGTACGTCGCTTGACCGACTTCTCTGGTTCTAGCGAAACAACACTTAACATGGTCTTTGCTTCCACAGCAACCCCTGATCAGTTGAGTGCTTCTGTAGAAGTTACAACTGGTCTCACATTCCCAATCGTGGACGTCTTCAATCAGGGCAGTTCTATCGGCTCTGTCGTAGGTGCTACCCCTTGGGGTCTTGAGAACAACGCAGCTATCCCAGAAATTGACATCAAGGTCGATTCCGTGGCTGTTACAGCGTTGACCAAGAAGCTCAAAGCTAAGTGGTCACCAGAACTAGCTCAAGATTTGAATGCTTATCACAACCTCGACGCTGAAGTTGAGTTGACAAGCATCTTGTCCGAGCAGGTTGCTCTTGAAATCGATCAAGAGATCCTTGAAGACCTTGTTAAGGGTGCTACTGCTGGTAAGCTTTACTGGTCACGTAGCCCAGGTAAGTTCCTCAACCGTGAAACAGGTGCTCCTGTTGCTGGTGTAAACTACCCTGACTTCACAGGTACTGTCTCCGAATGGTATGAAACACTTCTTGAAACTGTCAACGAAGTAAGTGCTCGTATTCACCGTAAGACACTACGTGGTGGTGCTAACTTCCTAGTTTGCTCCCCAGAAGTAGCTAACATTCTTGAATTCACCTCCGGTTTCCGTGCTTCCGTCGCTGTAGACGACAAGGATGGCTCTTGGGGCGTCATGAATGTAGGTTCCATTAGTCGTAAGATGGACATTCACGTCGATCCTTACTTCCCACGTAACTTGCTACTAGTAGGTCGCAAGGGTGCTAGCTTCCTCGAAAGTGGATATGTCTACGCTCCTTATGTCCCACTACAAGTCACACCTACCATTTTTGGTACCGAGGACTTCGTACCTCGTAAGGGAGTCATGACTCGCTACGCCAAGAAGATGGTACGTCCTGACATGTACGGACTAGTAGTCTGCGCAGATATGGTATCCGATGTCGCTGGTTAATTCAATCCCAGTAGCTTAGGATAACTACGGAAAGCCCCGTCCTTCGTGGCGGGGCTTTCTTTTATCATAAATTAAAGACAAATAATTCAAAGGAGAATAAAAAATGTCTGTATTAAACACATTAACAGAAGGAATTAAATCTCGCTCGCTAGCTAACGAGGGTGAAGCCCTTCTTGAGAAGTGGCAAAAAACAGGTCTTCTAGAAGGTCTTGATGATAGCGGCCGTTCCAATATGGCTCGTCTTCTAGAGAATCAGGCAGCCCAACTCCTCAAAGAAACCAGCACAATGTCTGGTGGCGACGTAGAAGGTTTTTCCGCAGTTGCTTTCCCAATCGTTCGCCGTGTATTCGGTCAGCTATTGGCTCAGGATCTTGTATCCGTTCAACCCATGAGCCTCCCTTCGGGTCTAATCTTCTTCCTAGATTTCACCTTTTCGGGTGATAGTGGGATGAGTACCGCAGGTGGTAGCCTTGCTCGCCTCGCACAGTCTCCAGATACTTCAGTATATGGTGGTGGCGTTGTCGGCGCTCAGTTGACAGGTGGCGTCAGCTTGGCTGGCAATGACGGTCAGCTTTCAGCTTACACCTTGAACAACGGTTACGCTAGTCCAACGAGTTCTACTACTGACGGTCTTACACTTGAAGTTTCCGGAACCTATGGTGACGCCGCTACAAGACCAGGTGGTTACTTGTTTGAGGTCTTGCGTGCTGATCCTGTATTTGTTTCTGGTACAAGTTTCTATGCTGTTGCCCGACATAATATCCCAACTGGTCTTAACACTGATGACTTTGTGGCAATGACAGCCCAAAGCGGCACAGCCCAGCCAGGTGTTTACACCTATGCTTCAGGCGGTGTAGCTCACCAAGTCCGTCGCTTGACCGACTTCTCTGGTTCTGTTGAAGAGCGTTTGCGAATGGTTTTCGTCCAAACTGCTGGTAGCGGTACCATAGATGAGTTTAGCGCTGCTCTAGCGGGAATTAGTAAAGTATTCTTTCCTATAACTGATGAATTCGCTAACGGTGGGGCTATTGGTTCTGTCGTCGGTAGTAACGTAGAACAAGGCTGGGGTCTTGAAAACAACACAGAAATTCCAGAAATTGACATCAAGGTTGATTCCGTGGCTGTCACAGCTTTGACTAAGAAGCTCAAAGCTAAGTGGAGTCCTGAGTTGGCTCAAGACTTGAATGCTTATCACAACCTCGACGCTGAAGTTGAATTGACAAGCATCTTATCCGAACAAGTTGCCCTTGAGATCGATCAGGAAATTCTTGAGGATCTCGTCAAGGGTGCTACCGCTGGTACATTGTATTGGTCTCGTAGCCCAGGTAAGTTCTTAAACCGTGAGACAGGTGCTCCTGTTGATGGTACAATCTACCCAGATTTTACCGGCACTGTCTCTGAGTGGTATGAAACTCTTCTTGAGACTGTCAATGAAGTAAGTGCTCGTATTCACCGTAAGACACTACGTGGTGGCGCTAACTTTTTGGTCTGCTCTCCAGAAGTAGCCAACATCCTTGAATTCACCAGCGGCTTCCGTGCTTCGGTAGCAGTCGATGATAGGGACGGCTCTTGGGGCGTTCATAACGTTGGTTCTATTAGTCGTAAGATGGACATTCATGTCGATCCTTACTTCCCACGTAACCTACTACTAGTAGGTCGTAAGGGCAGCAGCTTCCTAGAAAGCGGCTATGTATATGCTCCTTATGTCCCGCTACAAGTCACACCTACCATTTTTGGTACCGAGGACTTCGTACCTCGTAAGGGAGTCATGACTCGCTACGCCAAGAAGATGGTACGTCCTGACATGTACGGACTAGTAGTCTGCGCAGATATGGTATCTGACGTAGCTGGCTAAAAACAACTCTAAGAGTTGAATAAACCTAAGAGAACCCCGTCCTAGTGGCGGGGTTTTCTTATTTAGGGATGAAATAGGGAACCGAAAAACTATTTATACAACAAGCGAGGATTTTACATGCCCACAAACCTTCAACCATTAAGTACAGTTAGTGCCGTAGTCTTGCCTGCTACTGGCACTGCTTCGGACGTTACAGATTCCTTATCTTATGGGATTTACACTACAAGCGCCTTCATCAGCGGTGCTGTGGATCAGGTGGCTTATACCTTCAACAAGCTTGGCGGGAGAGTATTAGATTTAGAAATCACGCCTGCTATTGTATATAATGCTTATGAAGAGGCGTGCCTAGAATACTCCTATCTTCTAAACACTCACCAAGCTAAAAATGTTTTATCCGACATGCTCGGCAACACTACAGGCTCTTTCGATCAGGACGGTGAGTTTACTGAGTATTCTGGCTCTGGCGGACTCAATACTAAACCTAATCTTAAATTTCCTCGCTTTCAGTTAGGATATGCTACTCATGTCGGAAGAGGAGTAAGTTTACACGCTGGTATCGGAGCATCGCAGACTATCTATTCAGCCTCTTTTAATGCTGTCCAAGATGTTCAGGATTATGACCTTCAAGATATTATTTTCAGCGCTTCATTGGTCGCCGGCGCTCCTTTTAGTAATAGCGTTGGCAAAAGCGCTATCACTATTCAGAGAGTTTATTATAAGACTCCTCAGAGTATGTGGAATTTCTTTGGTGGATATGCGATTGGTGCTGTCGGCAACTTGTCCACTTATGGCATGTATGCCGATGATAGCCAGTTCCAGCTTGTGCCGGCTTGGCAGAATGTCCTTCAGGCATATGCTTTCGAGGAAGACTTGAATGTAAGAGCTTCACACTACTCTTTCCGAATCAATAATAATAAATTAAGAATCTTTCCTACTCCTAACGGAAGCAATCCCGACAAGTTTTGGGTAGATTTCAGAGTCTCAGAAGATGCTTTCTTTGAGGAAGCTGATCGTAAGTATGGGGCTGACGGTGTTAACAACATGAACACGTTGCCATTCCCTAATGTACCCTACAAACACATTAATAGTATTGGTAAACAGTGGATCCGACGCTTTGCCCTTTCATTGGCAAAAGAAACACTGGGACAAGTAAGATCTAAGCTTGCTTCTATTCCTATTCCTGGGAACGAGGTGACCCTTAACGGTCCTGCTTTGGTTTCCGAAGCAAAGGAAGAACAAAACGCTCTCAGAGATGAGTTAAAGACGGTGCTTGATGAAATGGCGTATGGCGCTCTTGCCGAGGGTGATGCTCAGTTGATGAATAATCTTCAAGAAGTCGTTGGGAAAATCCCAATGGGCATCTATGTGGGTTAAGTAGATGGCAAACGACCCTCGCATCAACAGATGGACACAACCTACTAATCCCCCTCCGCCTTTATTTGTAGGGAGAGCAGAGAGAGACTTTGTAAAGCAAATTAATGATGAGGTCATTGAGCGTGTTGTGGGACAACAGGTTCTTTATTTCCCCATTGATCATGAGCTAACTCGTTACAATCTTTATGGTGAAGCAATCGAGAAGACATTCCTACCCCCAATAAGAGTTTATTCCTTGATTGACTATGAAGGTTCTGAAAGAACACAAGAGGCGTTTGGTTTTGATAGTATTTTTAAAATTAAAATTAATTTCCACAAGCGGCGTCTAGTAGAAGACCAGGATTTATTTGTTAGACCCGGAGACTTTGTTCAGTACGATATGATGTATTTTGAGATTGTAGATGTTTTCGAAGAAGCACGCTTCCTCTTCGGACAAGATTCAGGCTTCGCTGATGGAAAGGCTCTCTCGGTCCAAGCCTCATGTATTCAAGCAAGAAAAGGTTTGTTCAATCCAGGAAAAAAGATGTAGGGAATTAAGCTATGCCAAAACGTACCGAGTTAAATCAAAATTTGAAGGCAATGTACGGATTTAATCCCTCTACCTTGGAGGACGTCGATACGGCGTTTTTTAACTTCCTAAACGACGATCTAAATATCTTCTGCGACACAAATGAAGGCTTCCACAAAGTACCTGTCATCTTTGCGTCACCCGAAAGATCTTTTCAAATAAAAGACAACCCTGAATTACGACCCAACGGCAGGACATTAGAGTATCCCATGATTTCTATTGTGCGTGGCACGGTGGTAAATAATCCATCTAACAAAGGTAAGTACGGAGTATACATTCCTCCTTACTATGGCTTCTACAAAAAGGGCGGATCTATACCTATTGCTCGCCGAGTCAACCAAGAGAAGACCCGAGAAAGAGCTAATCTTACGGCAAAGAAAAGATTTAATCAAACAAATTTTCCATTTGACAATGAAAAGATTGTATATGATACCCTCTACGTTCCACAGCCTACGTATGTAGAAGTATCATACGAAGTAAAGCTTATCGCTGAATACCAAAGTCAGATGAACCAGATGCTTGAAGCGTTTATGGGCAACTTGTCTACTCCTGTTGCTTTTAACATTAAGCACAACGGGCACACTTATGAGGCCTTTGGTGACGAAACATTTACTAATGAGGGCAACAATAGCGGTCTTGGTTTAGAAGAAAGAATTTTCAAAAGTAGCACCAATATTACAGTTCTAGGTTATATTATTGGGGCGAATAAAAACGACAAAGTTCCTACGGTAACAATTCGTGAGTCTGCCGCCGAGGTTACAATTGGCAGGGAAAGGGTAGTGCTTGGTGACGAGCCTGAGTTCCATGCGGGCAGAAAAGATAAATACAGAAGATAATCAACCTGGCGTTTGGAACAGTGCCCTACTATTTATTATTGGTATTTAGTGTAAATTGTTAGATACCATACTATACGCATAAAACCGAGGAGAATACATTTCGATGGCTGACAACTCCACCAAAAAGTTTAAGTTCATTTCGCCAGGAGTGTTTGTCGATGAGATCGACCAATCACAACTTCCAGCAACCCCAACAGAGATTGGACCTGTGGTCATTGGTCGCTCTCGCAAGGGTCCTGCCAATAAACCTGTAAGAGTCGAATCTTTTTCTGACTTTGTTCAAACCTTCGGCGACCCAGTTGCCGGTAATGAGGGCGGCGACGCTTGGCGTGATGGAAACAACACTGCACCAACCTACGCCCCCTATGCTGCGAAAGCTTGGTTGAGAAATAATTCTCCTTGTACTTTCCTCCGCCTCTTGGGCGATAATGACACTTCTGCTACTTTGTCAACTGGCAAGGCTGGTTGGGCTGTTAATGACGCTAGTGACACTGACGCTAATGGTGGTGTCTTCGCTCTTGTCATATTTCCTTCGGGATCGCTTGTGACTGGAGTTGGTGCTCCAGTAACTGGTGCCGTAGCTGCTCAGTTCTACCTAGAGAGTGGTCGAGTTTTGCTATCCTCTTCACTTGCCAGTGCTGTTGGCGGCGGTGCTAACGGTAGTACCCTACGAGCTTTGAGTGATCTTACTGATATTCGACTCTTGTTTAGTTCTACTGGTGCTGCTCCTTTTGAGGAAGTAAAAATCAGTCTTGATCCAGATAGTCCCAACTTTATCCGTAAGGCCCTCAATACCAATCCTACTATCACAAATAATGAGATTACTTCGGACGCTACTCAGGCTTATTATCAGGGTGGTGGATACTGGACAGGTGAGACCTTTGAGTATCAGTCCCGCCTATTCAAAACGAACGCTAATCAGCTTGGGTTGCTTCAGGGTGGGTCTAGTTCTTCCTTCCATGCTGCTATTCTACCAATGGCAGTCAATGGTGATGACTCTAAACAACAGAATAACTGGAATGGTGCCGCTACTGCAGGCACCACAGGGTGGTTCATTTCTCAGGACCTTTCAAATGCTACAGGCTCTTACTATGCTAGCAACCAGCAGCAGCTATTCCGTCTAGAGGCGATTACTGCTGGTGAATGGGCACAGAGAGAAATAAAAATATCTATCTCTAACATTAAAGCTGCCACAGGTGACTATCAGAGCTATGGTTCCTTCTCGGTATTGATTCGTGCCATCGACGACACCGATAACCGAATTCAGATAGTTGAAAGGTTCGACAACCTCAACCTTAACCCAGCTTCCGAGGACTATATCGCTAAGAGAATCGGCGACAAGTTCCAGGTTTACAGCACAAGCGAGCTTCGCAACGTAGAGTACGGTGAATTCGAAAACCGCTCTAACTACGTTCGTGTTGTCATGAATGACGATGTTGCTGCCGGCGCTGGTGAAACCCGTTGGCTTCCATTCGGTGTCTATGGTCCTATCAAATACCGTGACGTAAGTTTGGTAAGTGGTTCGTCTGGGTTCAGTAACTTTGGAACTTATTCTCTAGCCGCTGATGGCAACAGTCTTACCATGTTGAATGGTTCAGGTAGTGCTAAGTACGGTTTGGCTGGTCACGCCGCAGGCGGGCAGTCACTACTTTCTCTTAAGGCTCTTAACGGGAATTACTTCTCTGGTTCCATCAGGTTCCCAGGAGTGCCTCTTCGTTCCAGTGGATCGTGGGGAAGTCCAAGGTCTCTTAAGAACACATTCTGGGGAGCCTGGACCGGACGCTCGCAAACAGATACATTCTACAATCCTTCGATTGCTGATCTTGTAAGGGCTAGAACCTTTGATTATTCAAGCATCAATACAAACCCTTCTGATACAAGTGTAGATATTGCGGGCCAAACAACTGAATACACAGGCTCTCAGCCTTATGAGATCTCTTGGGTATTCTCTCTTGATGATCTATCTGGTTCTTCTGGCGTATACTCCTACGCTTCTGGCAACCGTCGAAGTGGTAAGAGTGTTGCTAGGCTCACCTCTTCCTTCGCCGATCGTTTGGACGGTGGTTTAGATCGATTCACTACTGTTCTTTTCGGTGGTACAGATGGTCTAGATATTACAGAAAGAGATCCATTCAGAAATAGCAAGATGAGAGCTATTAATAACATTAGCGAGTTGAACTCTTACGAGCTTTTCACTCTTCGTAAGGCTATTAATATTGTTTCTAGTCCTGACGATGTAGAAATGAATGCTATAACAATCCCAGGGATTACCGAAGAGGCAGTAACAAACTACCTACTCGAAACTGCCGAAGATCGTGCTGATACGTTAGCCCTTATTGACATTCCTAATGTCTACACACCTTCTGCTGAAGGAAAGGGTAGTACTGAGAGTCGCAACGAAGGGAACACCCCAACCGCTGCTGCTAACGCTCTAGCTGCTCGAAGCATTAACAATAGCTACGGCGCTACATACTTCCCTTGGGTCCGCATCTTGGATACTAACAATAATCAAACCTTGTGGGCACCTCCATCGGTAGCTGCTTTGGGTGTCTTGTCTAACACAGATAGACTACAGGCACCATGGTTCGCTCCTGCTGGGTTTACTCGTGGCGGATTAAGTGAGGGCGCTGCCGGCGTTCCTGTGCTTGATGTATCTCGCAAGCTCACCTCTGATCAGCGAGACACATTGTACGAAAACAATATTAATCCAATCGCCAAGTTCCCAGCAGAGGGTATTGTGATCTTTGGACAGAAGACACTACAGCAAACTGCTAGTGCTTTGGACCGCATTAATGTTCGTCGCCTAATGATTTTCTTGAAGCGTGAAATTTCCTTCATCGCCTCAAGGCTTCTTTTCGCACCTAACGCTCAGGCAACTTGGGACAGCTTCCTTGGACAGGCTGAGCCACTACTACGTGATGTGAAAGCTGAGTTTGGTATTGATGACTTCCGTCTAATTTTGGACGAAAGCACAACAACACCAGATCTTATCGATCGCAACATTATTTATGCTAAGTTGTTCGTGAAGCCAACTCGTTCAGTTGAGTTCTTCGCAATCGACTTCATAATCACCAACAGCGGAGCATCTTTCGAAGATTAATCCGCTCTAAGAACTATTTATTACGAGGAGCTAAATAAACAATGGCAAGTCTATTTTGGGGTCAAGCAAACGCAGAACCAAAACGTCAATTTCGGTTTGAGTTAAGTTTTACTTCTAGAAACAGAGATTCAAAGGGTGACATCCCTGTTTGGGCTGTCAAGACAGCTACAAAGCCCGTAGCTGAAGTAACTACTATCCCTCACCAGTATATTGATCATACCTTTAATTTCCCCGGTCGTGTAAGCTGGCAGCCAATCACTGTCACTTTAGTTGATCCTGTGAATCCAGATCTTTCTTATGCTTTCTTGGATATCCTTGGCGCTGCTGGGTACAAGTACCCCAACACTCCAACTATCTCAAAAGTTAGCTTGAGTAAAAAGGCTTTCACCGACGCTATTGGGAATGTTGTTCTTAAGCAGATTGATGCTGACGGTAACGAAATCGAAAGATGGGAATTGGTAAATCCAATTATCACCAACATTGATTTTGGTGGAACCCTATCTTATGATTCCGATGATATGGTAGAAGTTTCTTGTACTATTACCTATGATTGGGCTATTCTAGCTAAGAGTGGGGTATCTAACCAATCCCCACCTTCAGTCAGAGGCTAAGTAAGAGCTAAGAATTTAACAGAATTTTTACGGTACGTTATACTGTAAAAGAAAGGTTTTAAAATATGAGCAGAAATGAAGATCGATTAGGTCTACCTAATCCCGCAGATCAGGATGACTCCGTAGCCGCACCCGCAGCGGCTGCCACTCAGGGCGGATCATTTAGTTGGTCAGTGCCTACAGAGTTTGTTGACTTGCCTAGTGGTGGCAGATTTTATAACGCTGCTCACCCTCTTCATAATCAACCAAATGTAGAAATTCGCTACATGACGGCAAAAGAAGAAGACATTCTTACATCCCGTTCTCTTTTGAAACAGGGAGTTGCTCTTGACAGAATGCTACAGAATATTCTAGTTGATCAAACAATTAAGGTTAATGATCTTTTAATTGGCGATAAGAACGCTCTTCTTGTAGCTGCTCGCCGCACCGGCTATGGTCCAGAATATGAAACAAGTGTAACGTGCCCCTCTTGTGGGAACACTCAGGATTACTCTTTTGATATCAGTGATCCTCCTGTTAACGATTACCAGCAAGAGGCTGCCGATTATCAAGTAAGTTTTACCGAAACTGGCAATGTTCAGATTACATTACCCATGACAAACGTTATTGTTGAGTGTCGCTTGTTAAATGGACATGATGAAGTGGCAGCTTACAAGGAAGCAGAAAGAAAACAGAAACGTAAGATGGAATCTTCCATCACGACTGACGCATTTAGAAGCTACATTGTGAGCGTAAATAACGATCCAAATCCTTTTGCGATAGAATCCTTTATTCAAGCAATGCCGGCTCGTGATGCTCGTCATCTTCGACAAATCTACACAAAGGTTATTCCTAATATTAACCTTACCCAGGACTTCGATTGTCAGAACTGTGGTCACGAGACGGAGATGGAGGTCCCGCTCGGCGTGGACTTTTTTTGGCCTAAATGATGAGTATATTGAAAACGTTTACGAACAAATTTTCAATTTAAAGTATCATGGCGGTTGGAGCTTCTTTGAAAGCTATAACTTACCAGTCAGTGTTCGAGTGTGGTTTTTGCGCCGTCTCGTAGAACAGAAAAAAGATGAAACCGATCAAGCCAACAACGCCGTCAGTTCTGGCGGCAGGGGTAAAACTTATAAACCGTGATATTTGTATTTAACAACTATTTATTAGGCAGACGTATACGAGGTATGTTTATATGAATATCGATTTTGAAAATGAAGTTCTAGATTTAAGTGCTATAAAAGAACAGCAGACCCTTAACGAGAATATTTTAAACGTTTTTGCCGCATGGATTCAATACCTCTTGAGCAAGATGTTCAAGGGACGCCGAATCCCAGTCCGAGTTAAGGGTAATCGTATCGAAGTGGAACGATTCACCGACGCTATGGTGAACGAAAAAAGATACATGAACTACATTAAGAAGTATGGTCTTGATGACCCTATGACATATAAGCAGAAAGCCAAGCTTGACGTTGCGATCAGAAGATTTGAAAGAGAGGCGGGCATTAACTGGCCTATCCGCAACTAAGGATTATCTTAGATGGCTAATGATAATTTTAAGGAACAGCAGGAACAAATAGACAACTTAAACGAGTCTATTAAAGAACAATCTAAGCTGGTCCAAGAGCAAAGCAAACTCAAGCAAGAATATATTAAGCTGATGGGTGATGAGGCAGAGTACCTTAAAGCTGTTCTTGCTGCGCAAAAGAAATTAGAAATTGCCCAGAAGACTGGCATTGAAGATGTTAGTGACCTAAAGAAAGAATATGAAGAGCTTCAGGAACTGCTATCGGATACCGACAAAGCAATTCTTAAATACTCAGATGATATTGAAGCTCAAAATAAGGCTTTGAGGGAAAATCAAAAAGAACTTGAAAAGCGACAAAAGTCATTAGAAGATGAAAAGAAGTCCGTAGAGGAAGCTAACAAAGTCCTAGAGAGGCGCAAGAAGATTCTCCAGGGTATGGGTGGTGCTGTTGATTCGTTAACTAAGTCTAACATATCGCAGATGTTCAGCCTGAAGGGTCTGGCGAATGCTATGATTGACTTCATGTTCATGCAAAAGGAAACACAGGTTGAATTAGCACGAACAACTGGTGCTGGCACAGCTTTTAAAGATAATCTCTTAGCTGTACAAAGGGCCAATAAAGACCTAGGTCTCACAATGAAAGAGACTGGTCAGATCCTCGGAAATCTGAGCACTGGAATGGCACGCTTCAATGCGCTATCGGACACCCAGCAAAATGCTATTGCTGGAGTTAGTGCTCGTTTTATGAGATTGGGTGCCGATTCGGCGGCTACCTCTGAAATGTTTGATCGTTTGAACTTTGCTTTCGGCATGACTGGTAACGCTGCCCTGGAAGCGGCTAGTGATATTGAACGGTTGTCCGATCGTGTAGGTCGTCCTATCGACTCTGTAATACAAGACCTTAATTCTCTTGGACCCGAATTGTCTCGTTTTGGACAATCTGGTTTAAAAGTCTTTGAGAAACTGGCTGTCCAGGCTCGTGAATTAGGCCTAAGCGTAAAGCAGGCTTTTGACATGAGCGAGCTTTTTGATACTTTTGAAGGCGCAGCAAATGTAGCTGGTCGCCTCAACGCCCAGCTAGGTCTTCAACTCAACTCAGTTGAATTAATGAAGGCTAGTTCGGAGGATCGTATAGAACTCCTACGCCAAGAGTTTGCTCTACAGGGCAAAAATATAAATACTATGGGTCGTCGTCAACAACAGATGATTGCTTCGATTCTTCAAACAGATGTGGAATCTGCTCGCCGACTCTTGGGAGACCGTATGGACATCAGCAGGTTCCAACAACAGCGAACCCCTGAGAAGAGAATGGATGACTTTATCACTGTTCAGGAACGAGTAGCCGGAGCTATGGAAGCTCTCATGCTACCTTTGGCTGAAGTATTTTCTGTTATGGCTAGCGGAATCATGAGGCTTGTGGGCATCATGGCTGACTACGCTCCCCAGGCACTGGGCCTACTAGGGGCTATTGCTTTGGCTCGTGGTGCTGCCGGACTCCTTCGAGGTCGAGGCATGGGCGCTGCCGGAGCCGCTGGCGCTGGCGGGGCAATGTTCCGTAAAGGAGGCATGGCAAAGGTCGTCAGCAAAAGAACAGGAAAACAACTTTACGGTGCCGCTGCCAAAAACGCTCTTAAGTCAGGTTCTGGCGCCGCAAGATTAACTGGTGCTGGCATCGCTCGTGGTGTCGGCGGCGCAGCCTTTGGTGGTCTCATCTCAGGCGGTATGGAATATATGGAATCCGGTTCGGTTGGACGTGCTGCCGGAGTTGGCGGCGGTGCTCTAGCTGGCGGTGCTGCTGGTGCTGCTCTTGGAGCCAAGTTGGGCGTGATTGGTGGTCCTCTTGGAATGGCTGTCGGCGCCGCAGTTTTAGGCGGGCTTGGAAGTATACTAGGTGGGGAGGGCGTGAAGAGTCTAATGGGCAAAGCAAAGCCAAAAGAAAAAGAACAGATTTCTGATGCCAATAAAGCTATGAAAGACTTTCAGCGAGTTGTGAAGGACCTGAAAAATCCACAAACACGCACACAACAAGAAATCGTAGTTCCAGTAACCCTTAACGTAGATGGCAACACATGGGCAAAGCAAACTGTTAAAACCCTTAACATGGTTGGTGATCCAACGGCGGCGAGATAGAGGAAATATAAATGTCTAAGAAAAAACCTATATATAGCCCACACGGCGGTTTAGAGAATCATGCAACTCTAAGGATAATCCATGTTCCAACAGGTCGTGATGTGACATTTTCTGCTTATCTGGACGGCTTCAGTGATATGTATACTTCTGAATGGAACGCCGAAGATGTATATGGTCGTATGGATCCCATAGCAACATTTATTGGCACCCGCCGTGCTTTGTCTTTAGCTTGGAAGGTGCCTGCTGCGTCAGAAGCTGATGCTGCTGGGAATTTACAAAAAGCAAACCTTCTATTCAGTTTCTTGTACCCTTTGTATGAGGCTGAGAGTGTCGGCGGCGCAACTGCCATCAACCAAGCACCACTTTTGCGAATGAGTTTTGGTAACCTAATCCGCAACCCTGTGAACGGTATGGGTCTTTTGGGTTGGGTCAACGGCTTTACCTTTGATCCAGACCTTGAAGCAGGTATGTTTTATGGCAGACCCAACCCTGACGCTCTTTTTGCTGAGTCTAATCTGCCATCGATGGAATATTTGCCAAAAACATTTAGGCTTAACTGCGAGTTTAATATTTTACATGAACACTCGCTCGGATTCCAGAGGGCATCTAAGGACAGTAAAATATTTAGCTTTAGAGATCCTAAGATGAACGATAGCAATTATCCCTATCTGGTGCCGGGACAACAGCCAAAATACGACTCCACGGATGATATTCAACCGTCAAGCCCCAATCCTAGCGCTGACACGACCCCAGCATCTCAACCGCCACAGGTAGACCCTGAAACTGGAAGATTTATTCCCGAACTTACACTACCTCAACAAACAATCAACAGTAGCCGTGGCTCAGCCGTCGCTGGGCTGGGTGGGGTTCCGTCGCTGCAGCTTGATCTGCCTGATCCTTCCTAGGAGATTATAATTATGCCATACTCTAGATACAGCAATCGACGAATCTTCTTAAACAACGATAAGAACTACAAGAATGTGTTCTTCAAGGAGCGAGATATAAAAGAGACATTTCAATATGACTCTCCTCGTTTCGCTTATCCTTCGCCAGAAGTTTTTCAGAGGTTCACAAATGTTACTCGTACATGGAAAGCGACAGACAAGCTTTACAATCTTGCTAATGAATATTACGGTTCCCCTACTTATTGGTGGGTCATCGCCTGGTATAACCAAAAGGCATCTGCCTCGGAATTTTTATTAGGTGAGGTATTTCTTATTCCGCTACCTTTAGAGGACGTACTAGGATACCTTAAGTAAGGAGAGCACCGTTGAGTAACGCTGGTAAATTAGAATTCATAAGAAAAGAAGCAGATAGGCTGACGGCTGCGGGGGAGAAAGACCCCTTCGTCGCCGCTGCGAATGCTGAAATGGCCTGGAATGAAATGAGCCAAGAGGCTCGTGAAAAGAGTCAGGCTGCCGCAAAAAAGGCAGCAGAAAAAAAAGCTATCGAAGACTATGAGACACAGGTAGGTGTACAAAAAGCGGCTCAGACGAGAGAAAAGATCAAGTATTTGAGAGCTAGAAATGAGTGGCTAAAGAAAAACCCAACCCAACCAAGAGCAAACTTCCAAGGTACTAGGCCATCTACTGAGCAAGATTATAGAGATTATCTTCGCAAGCAAAAGTTCAGAAAAAAAGCGCAAGCCAATGCCAGATTCCAAGCACAACAAGATGCTAAACGCAAAGCGGCAGAAGAGGTTCGCCTTGCCAACGAACAACTGGCTGCTGAAGAAGCTAGACTGGAGGAAATACGCCGCAAACGGATAATGGAGAGATACTCTCAAAATATTCAGTCTTTTTTGTATAGGGAGATGAGCAACATCAAACAACATCTTAAGAATTTAAATCCCGAGGAAGCAAAAAAAGATTACAGAATTGATGAGAATATTCACAAACTTTTTGAAACCTGTCCCGCTGGATCTTTCAATAGTTTGATCACTGGGCGTGGGGGCACAGAAAAGGGACTAGGAGCTTTTGTCCGAGCAACTCCCGCTCAACTGGCACTACTTCAACCTCTCATGAGATTTTACATTGTTGACCAGGATGGGAACGATAGAGAAATATACTTTAGTGATTATACTACTGAAAAATACGCTAAAAATATTGCTGAATTACGCTCTGGCGGCAGCATGAACGAAATATTAGCTCCTCGAAATCAACGTGGATCCGACGCAGGTATTAAGTCTTTCACCTGGAACTATAACAATAAGCACGAAGGCGACTTCATTATCGATGCTCAGGTAGAATTATTCTTTGGCACTTTGGCAGAACTAGCCAACGTAAACTATCTCCAGTTTTTGTTCCCAACTGGAGCAGCTACTGACTTAGCTGGAGACTTAGTTAAAACTACTGAGAAGCTTTCTGATGCTGAGCAGAAAAGACCTGCCGCCTCTTTCTTTGAGAGGACTAAAAGCGAAAAGATTAGAAAAATAACTAGTGAAATAAAAAAATTGTCAGCTATCATGGGTGATGAAAACAAGTCGGACGAGCAGAGGGTTACGGCTTTTGAAACTCTCACCAAGAAGACAGTTGGTGCCAGTGAAAAGAAAGCTTTCCGTCAACTTAAGGTGGTTGTTGGTTGGAGCGAGCCCAAGGGCAACAAGGCGGAGCTTCTGAAATTGTTTGACTCTGAATCACAGTATCGATCATTTATAGAGGGAGTTGAAACTACGCAAAGGGCTATCTTTCTCAACTTGGCAGACTATAATGTAGACTTTACTCAAGAGGGGCCTGCGACTCTTAGCCTACGCTACATTGGATCCACAGACAACTACTTAGCCACTGCCGGATCAGACGTATTTGGTTCGGCTAATTTAGAGACATCTACGAATGAGTATATGTTCACACCAACCGCCGTCTCACTTGTGGGCATAGAGAACCGAAACGGAACTATGGTAGACAAGAAGAAAGGCGCCCAAAATAAAAATTCTTCTGTTAACGTAAAACAAGCAAGTTACATAATTAGCGACTTTAAGGAGATCGACAGTCCATACCTTCAGTCTAAGCGCAAGACACTGGGAAAGAATACTTTCGAAGAAGATACTATTGAGGTGTCTTTGGGTGGTCTAAAGAAGGCTCAAGATCTTTTGTCTATGAAACTCAAAAGAGAGCAGTTTTTAAATAGCGACGAAGACTCAGCAGAGATTGAAAAAATAAGACAGTCCGGTCAGTTCATTACTCTTCTTTATGACCGAGCAGTCAACATAAGGCTTCGTGACATCTACGCCAGATTTTTAAAGGATCTTTTAAAGCAGGAAGATATGCTCTATGCGGTGCGAATCTCCGCCCCTGCCTCGACCGGGAAACCCCCCACTATATCGTATGTGAACCCAGCCGCTGATTTTGAAAAACTATGGAATAACATAGAGCTTACAGCTTCTGGGGCACAAGGCCCAGTACAACAAGTTGATGCAAACCCAAACGACACTGTGGTTTATTTTATGCGCCTTGGTGACGTTTTGCGACGTGCGATGCATCTTTCAGGATGTCGAGAAGACATCTCGCTGATTCTTGGGAATGTAGAGAGGTTTGGGGTTGACCATTCTTTGTATGACATTCCTATCACGCTAGATACATTTGGGCAGTTTTTCTATAACACCGTCGTTTCTCGCCGACGAAAGTTTTTTCCATTTCGATACTTTCTAAATGGCATGTTGAAAACAGTTGCTACGATGATAAACCAAGATGACACTATTATGTCTAAGGTAGCTTTTGATTTCTCACTGTTAAGCACCCGTCAGACTGAAGCACTCAAGAGGGCTCCTTTTACGTTAGAGGCAAGCGATCTAGCAGACATTCGCTCAGGGCAAGATAACCCGCTTATGAGGGCGGGAAAATATCAACATATTTATCCGATTTATGAAACTAAGTTGAGCTTGGGTTCTCGAACAGGAGATCGCAACATAGACGAAAAAGAGGGAATCTATCATTATGTGATAGGGTCAGACAGAGGTTTGGCAAAGACTTTTAATTTCTCTCGCCAAGAGGCGCAATACTTCCAAGAAATGTTGATTGAGTCGAACACTTTGGATGATAAGATCCAAGCTCTTTTCTTGCCTCAAAACGTCTCTATTAAGATGTATGGGAATACTCTCCATAAGAATGGCGATCTTATCTTTGTAGATAGCCGACCTTCATTGGGAAGTTTTGCCGGACCAGTACTAGGTATTGGTGGCTATTACCGAGTGATTCGTTCTAGTCATAGTATTAGTAACAGGGGTTATGAAACTGACTTAGAATGCGTTTTTGAGTTACGAGTCACTCCCGACAAGACAAGGGGACCCGCATAAAATGGCTCGTCAAAACCGCCCAAATCCTCAAACTTCCCCACTAGATTACACCTATGCTTCTAATCAGTCAGATTCTAGGAGGGTTTTCACCGAAAGACAAAGGTATGATAAAGATATATTTCCTTCATGGATTATCGACAACTCGGTTAAAACATGGACCACAGACAGGTTATATGGAACTATTAATCAGAGGGGTAATGCAGTCTTGCCTAAGGTAGATCGACTCAAGACACTTCGCTTCCCTAGTACTGATGATACAAGTCATTTTGCTCTTGACTTTGTGGCAGACGCTTGGTATGATCTTGCTACAAAACTGAGATCTTTGGCGAATGAAAATATTATATTTCGAGATAGTCCATGGGCAAAACCATTCGTGGTCAAGGGGTGGGAACCAGTGTCTGATCTTTATGACCAGTATATGAGAGATGAAGTTTACCCACGCTTCGTAGATGATTTTATGAACACTCAAAATAATGATTCTAAAGTTCGTAACGTGGGGTCATTTATTGATAGGTTAAATGATTTTATTCAAAATGAAATATCTTCTTTTGGACCAATAACCCTAAGTGGACTTGTTGAGGCTAGAAGAGTGCCTATCTATGCTTCGGGGTTAGTTATCGAAATTTCTGAGGCACCCTACGATGATGACTATACTAAAGGTTATCAATTTATAGACGCTAACTTTAGCTTGGTTGCATCTATAGCGTCTCAATATGGATTTTCCATAGATCAGAATATCCCTTGGCGACTTGTGGCAGATCTTAACAACCCAGCGATGATAGAATATATGCTTGGCGTCCCTATTGACAGTTTTGATACGGATAGGGATATAGAATTCGCTTGCGAGCCTTTTGTTGGAGGACTTGTCCTACCTCCCAGAGCGTCAGGGTTATCACAGATACCAGGGCTCGAAGGCGTTCGGAGGCATGTGGCATTTTTTAACTACAAAGATGGGGACGGGGAAACTCGCACAGAGCCTGGGTACCGTCGTTACAAGAAACCCGTCGATGATACCTTTTCCCCTCTTTTCAACCCAGGTGTCCCAACCGAAGTTTTTGAGTCTATGTACAATATCGATTTTACAGAGACTTTTTACACCGACATTGATAATTTTCAACAGTATCTTTTAGATTTCTACAACTATTATGTTTTTATTCGACCTCGTGCTACATTTCAAAAAATGGTACCTGTGAACTCAGCATGTGGTCCTCAAACTGGTAGCCAGTTTCGGGAACAGATAACTAAGGAAGAATTTGAGAGTCTATATTCTGAGACGTGGAAACTAAAAACTTTTTATATTTTAAGGAACGCAGAGCGCCAAAATAAAATATCAACATCAAAGAGGAGATCTTCTATCCAGCAAGCATTAAATTTGTATAATATGTTAAGGATAGCTAACAGCAGCGATCCTTATCGAACAGCCCTTGAAAACATCCAGCGTAAAATGATTGGTCCTGCCGACACTGGACCATTAACACTTAATACCGTTGGTGATATAATCTTCTCATCGTGAGGTTAAATTGCTATTTCAAACACTTGATGACAAAACTGAATGCGTTGGCATTTATGTTGACCAAGAATTAATATTCGACCCTCAAACCTTCCCAAAAAAACTAAGTCACACTTGGAAGTACGCCCCATATCTTCGTAGCTTAGATATTGATTATGTTTCACTATACCTAGAAGGTCGGTCAATTAAAGATGTCATTCCCGAATACTTAGAGGAAGACTGGGATGATGTATCTAAGAAGATCTTGGCCTTTAAAAGGTCTCTTTCCATATCCCAAGTGAACACCATGGAGAATTGTTTTTTTGACCTAGTGCCTCAACGCTTTTTGATCGAGTTTTGTGAGGTAAAGAATAAAATAACAGAGTATGTACTGAAGAACATACAGCGCCCAGATCGATATCAATTCTATAAGCATGTGGCTATGATGCTTGAAGACATGAAGCACAAAGCGGTTAACATCGACAGACCTTATGTTTCATCTTTCCTTCAGGACCCAAAATTAAAGAACCACGCCAAGGCTCTCTTGGCTGCTGATCCTTATGTTAGGTACAACCAGTTTGGAACCAGGACCGGCAGGCTTACAAACCAGAAAGGTTCTTTTCCAATTCTTACGCTGAGTAAAGACTTTCGCTCAGCGATTAAACCGACAAATGATTTTTATGTGGAGCTTGACTTTAACGGAGCAGAAGTTCGCACCTTGCTTGGGCTTCTTGGCAAAGAGCAGCCACAGGAAGATGTACACGATTTTCATTTGCGAGAAATATTTACCAAAATACAGACAAGGGATCAAGCAAAGGTTGCTTTTTTTGCTTGGCTTTATGGCTCTAAAACTGCTGCGCACCCTGATGAAATCAGAAAGCTCGAACACTATTATCAAAAGAACCAACTAATCAATAAATATTGGGACGGCGACACAGTTACAACGCCGTTTAAAAAGAAAATAGGTGATACTAGTGAACATCATGCCTTGAACTACTTGGTTCAATCTACTGCCGCAGAACTCTCTCTAAAGCAGGCTGTAAAGCTAGAGTACCTCCTACGTACCCAGTCCCAGGGTTCACACATCGCCTTCTTGATTCATGACGCTATTGTCATTGATATGAAAAAAGAAGATTGGAACCTACTTAAATCATTGGTTACACTTATGGGATCCACGAATTTTGGTAAGTTCATGGTAAACATAAAAAGAGGTAAAACTCTAGGTTCTATGAAGGGCGTCTCGTTTGGATAAAGTTATTGGTTTAGGTAGGCTGGGCTGCGCAATAGCAGAAGAACTTACAGCTTACCCAGAGTACAGAATTTATAAGATAGATACAGATATTGACGAGCGTGGTAGTTTGTCCCTAGGTAATCTTGGGGATATGGCTTCTTTTGAAACACAAATAGACATTGATGAGATCGAGGTATATCTGCGTTCTATCAAGAAAAAAGACAGTGTTCTTTTGATCTTGGAGGGCGGCGATCCTATTTCTGGGGCTGTCCTGAAGATTCTTCAGACGGTTAATCACGCTAAACTTAATGTTTTATACGTCGCCCCCGACAGGCAGATGATATCAGAGACTCAAAAAAGAGACGACAAGATAGCCTTTAATGTTTTACAAGAGTATGCCCGTTCAGGAGTATTTGGTAATATTTTTTTGATTAACAAACCGCAGATAGAGGAGTTAGCTGGCGAAGTTCCTATTGATCAATATGAGAAAACCCTATCTTATTTTGTGGCATATGTGGTAGCTATGATAAATTTCTTCAACCATACCGCCCCAGTCTTAGCAAATAAGATAAACCCCCATAGGACTGCCCGAATCGCAACTTATGGTGTTTCATCATTGGACGAGAAAAAACAAGATGTTAATCTATTGTTTCCCTTAGAGGAGCCTACAGATATACATTTTTTCTATGGGATTCCCAGGGACGATTTAAGTAGTGATTCCTCGCTTGTAAAACGCATTAAAAAGCACGTTAAAAACTACAAAACAGAGAGAGTGTCTTCTAGTTTCTCTGTGTATGAAACAACCCTAGAAGATATGATTGTGCTGTGTGTTTCGTATTCTTCACAGATCCAGAATTTTGCGACAAGGTAAAACCACGCTTGACAAACTATATAAAGAAGTCGTAAAAATTAAAGGGAATACTATAAATGACGAACAAACGTGGGGTTTTACTAGCATCTTTTATGAGAACGCTAGACGACGAAAAAGTTCAAGAAGAAGTTGAGTTCATTGTTAATAATATTGAAATAACAAATAGTCTTATTTTTTTATTGCAGGACAAGGATGATCCAGAAAAGAAGATTATTACTTATAACGCCCTAGTGGTACCTGGCCAGCCATTTAATCCCCGTTTGTTTACCATGAGAATGCATCGTAAGAAGCAGACTAACACTCTGTACACTATTAATGCCCTAAATCAAGCTGTCGCAAAACAGCACGGCGGCAAAACTGGCAAGCATCTTAAACTTGACTGGGATCAGTATGAAAACTCTATTTTGCTAACAGCCGGAAGAGAATTGAAAGTCCATCCAGTGGAAGTCAGCAAGATCTTCAAAATTGAAGACCCACCCGAGGAGGGTGAATGATACAAAAATATATTGATTTAACTGTAGCCATTTTATATGCCCAGTATATTTTACACTCATCTTACTTGACAAAATAAAAAATTAGTATATATTTAATATAGCAAGTGGCTGTGCGGTGCTTGCTAACTCGGCTGCCTTCGGGAGCCACAAAACAACCTTGCTTATTATAGGAGGAAATAACATGAGCAATTTAGTACGATATAATACACCTAGTCTTCTCGGACGCACCATCTTTGATGAACTGTTCGGAGACTTCCAATCACTAGCGAGAAAGTCAACCCAGGGTTATCCTGTTGCTGATATCTTTTCGAACGAAGATGGCAGCACAACTCTTGAGTTTGCCCTCGCAGGTTTTAACAAAGAAGATCTCAGTATTGAGATCGAACCAGAAAAAAACAGTCTTACTGTGCGTGCGGAAGCAAGCGGTGACGGAGACAACAATAGACGTATTGCTCGCCGTAGTTTCCAAAAGACATTTGTGAACTATGACAGCAATCTAGATCTTCTGGCTAGCACTGCTGAGTTCCACAACGGGCTGCTGAGCGTCACCGTTCCACGCAAAGCAACCTCTCAACCCGTGATTATCGACATCGCATAATCAGTGTTGAATACGCACAGCCAGAAGGGGGGCTCTAAGCCCCTCTTTTTTTTATGGAAACAAAAAAACATTAATAAAAAGCTTTACACGTTCTAGACGTGTGGTACTATGTGTTCAAGGTCAACTAACCAGTAAAGGAGAAAATAATGGGTATTGACTTAAACAAGATGCGGCAGAAGCACGCTGCTCTTACTAACCGTGGTGGAGACACCAATGACTACTTTTGGAAGCCAGAAGAGGGAACTCATCAAATTCGCCTCGTGTGCCCAGAAGGTGGAGATCCCTTCTTTGAAGCTTATTACCACTATTCGATGGGTGCCGAAGGTCGCACGACTGTTCTCAGTCCTCGCACTTTTGGTGAAGATGATCCAATCGCTGAATGGGGAACTCGCTTGTGGAATGAAGGCACTGATGCTTCAAAAGAGTCTGCTAAGCGCTTCTGGCCTAAGATGCGAGTCTTTGCTCCTGTCGTCGTTCGTGGCGAGGAAGATAAGGGTGTCCGCTGGTGGGGCTTTTCCCGCACCACCTACCAAGCGCTACTTGATGTAGTTCTTGATCCCGAGTACGGTGACATTACCGATACTGAAAAGGGTACCGACCTCCGTATTGACTACGGCAAGAAGCAGGGTCAGTCATTCCCAACCACTGATGTGCGCCCCATGCGTCGCACTAGCGTGTTGGCAGAAACAGAAGAGCAGGTCAACACTCTTCTTGAAAGCATCAAGGCTGCTGATGAGGTCTTTGAGCGCACCAGCTATGAGCAGTGCGAAAAGGTTCTCAATGAAACCTTGGGCGAAACGACAGACTCAGACACTGGCAACGAGACCACTCGTTACAGCAATGAGGCAACCACCACCAAGAGTGACAACAACCTTGAAAGCGTGACCGACATTGATTCCGCTTTTAACGATCTATTGGCGTAGTTGACCCGTCACCCGCAGGGAGGCACGGGGTTACAGGTGCCTCTCCACTTTTGGAGATTAATATGACTAAGACTTTAGCAGAAGATCTGCGTAAAGAACTAAACAAAGCAGCTAAAGAAAACATTGCTTTTGATTTACACGGGGATAATCCTACAGACGTTAAGACATGGATCTCTACAGGTTCAACGTTGCTTGACTATATTATCTCCAACCGTCGTGATGGCGGTATTCCTGTAGGGAAGCTAACCACGATTGCGGGCGAGTCTGCCAGTGGCAAGAGTCTTCTGGTTACTCAGATTTTGGCGAACACTCAAAAGATGGGTGGACTGGCAGTTTATATTGATACTGAAAATGCTGCTTCACCCGACTTCATGGCACAGCTTGGACTGGACACTGAAAAGAATTTCATGTATGTCCAGCCCGGCACGATTGAAGAAGTCTTTGAGAGCATTGAGCGTTTAATCGGGCTGATCCGTGAGAAGGCTCCTGATCGTTTGGTCTGTATCGTATGGGACAGTGTTGCCGGCACACCAGTCAAGGCGGAAGTTGAGGGCGACTACGACCCCAACAGCCGTATCGGTCTGACAGCCAAGGCACTAGCCAAGGGTATGCGAAAAGTCACAGAGACTCTCGGCAAAGAACAGATTGCCATGGTTTTCACCAACCAGTTGAAGACTAACATTGGCGTGATGTTCGGAGACAACCGAGTGGAGCCAGGTGGCAAGGCTCTGCCCTACCACGCTTCTAGCCGTATCTGGCTGACTCAGCACAAGGGTAAGGCCAACGGACAGATCCTCAACGAGAAGAAGCAGGTCATCGGCTTCCACACGAGTGCCAAGACCATGAAATCTCGCTTCGGACCATCACCAAGGAGTTGTGAGTTTGATGTATTATTTGACCTTGCTAACGACCGTGTTGGCGTTGATGATGAAGGTTCCTGGCTTAGTGCTATCGCTGGCACGCCTGGGTGTGTTCGCAGCGGCGCTTGGTATACTATCAATGTTGACGGGAAAGATAAAAAGTTCCAAAGCAAAGAGTTCCTCGCCCTCCTAGAGGACAAGAAGTTTCGTAAAAGAGTTCTTGACATTCTAGAGGATGAGTATAGAATAGGGAAGAAGTAGGGAATGAATCAACGATGGAATCCGACCCGACAAACGAGATCCGCAATAAGTTTCTCAGACTGGCTCTTCGCCGCATCGACGGAGAAGACTACAGTCAAGAAGTTCAGCATCGCCACGCTGCTGTTATTGTAAAGGCGGGTCGGGTTCTGTCTGTTGGCAGGAACCGAGATAAAACTCATCCAGATTCTGTAGGTGTTGATGACGACGGTGAATTGTTCACCCGCACTATTCACGCTGAGATGGATGCGATTCTCAAGGTAAAGAATAAAGAACATTTAAAAGGTGCGACCATTTACGTGGCTCGCAAAGGCAGAAATCAAAAGCCAGGGATGTCGTGTCCTTGCGAGATGTGCCAAGGACTCATCAGTAAATACGGACTCAAGAAAGCAGTATTTACAACAGAGAATGGGGTTGGTGTGTTAGAGTTTGAGGGAGAGAAGAGATGAAGCGTTTACTTATCATTGACGGACAGAACATGTTCATTAGAAATTATGTTATGTCTCCCCAGCTAGATATCAATGGTAGCCCCATTGGTGGTTTAACTGGTTTTATGCGCTCTCTGCAAAAAGAAGTCCGACGAGCCAAGCCTGACCGGGTTGCTATTTGCTGGGAAGGTCCAGGCGGCTCGCAGAAGCGTCGGGAGAAGAATAAAAACTATAAGCTTGGACGCAAAGCACCCAGACTTAACCGAGAATATACTTTTGCCACGCCAGAGGAAGAGCGGGAGAATAAATATTCCCAACTGGTTAAACTCACTGAGTACCTGGATAATCTTCCAATCCTTCAGTTGTCTCTAGAAAACGTAGAGGCTGATGACATTATTGCTTGGCTCTGTAATTGTAATGAGTATGCTGAATGGCAAAAACTCATTATCTCTAATGATAAAGACTTCATTCAGCTTTGTGACGACAAAACAGTGTTGGTGCGTCCAGGAAAAAATGAAGAGGTACTTAACAAGAATAGTGTTCTTGAGCAGTATAATATCCACCCTCGTAACTTTGCTTGGGCTCGTGCTATCACAGGGGACAAATCTGACAACCTTGAGGGAGTTAAAGGTCTAGGCTTGGCAACCGTGGCTAAAAGATTTTCCTTCCTTTCAGAAAATAAAGACTATGGTCTTCAGGACATTCTGACGCACGCAAAAAATAATAATTCTAAAATCAAGGCTTATCAGAATGTTCTGGATAGTGAAGAAATTATCGCTTCAAATTACGAAATTATGCAGCTATATACCTCTACCATATCGTCACAAGGAGTGAACAAGCTCAAATATGCGATTAAGAATGACGGGGTTAATCTCAATCGCTCAGAAATTAGAAAAATGCTCCTAAAAGACGGAATTGGTACTCTAAATATAGATGATCTTATGGTGATGTTGAATTCTCATAAAAAATAATGAGGATTTCTTACATATTTTATCTTTCTGTGTATAATGAATAAAGATCAAGAGGTATATAATGGCTGAACAGCAAGTTGAAACAGAAACTTTCAGCAAGTTCGGGAAAACCTTCCAAGAAAAACTAGTAAAAACCATCCTCTTTGACCGCAACTTTGCGAATCAGATGGAGGAAGTGCTTGACACAAGTTATCTTGAGTTAAAGTACTTACAGGTTTTTGTTGATCTGATGTTCCAGCATAAGAAGGATTATCCACATCCCACCTATGAAGCTATGGTGTCTGTTGTGCGAACTCAGACCGAGGATTACTCTACTAGTATTGTTAAGCAGGTCATTGACTTTCTGGCACGGGTTAAAAGTAATTCTATCGGCGACGAAGATCAGGATTACATTAAAGAAAAGTCTCTAGATTTCTGTAAGAAGCAAAAACTCAAAGAGGCAATCCTTAAGTCTGTAGGTCTTCTTCAGAATCAAAGCTTTGAGCAGATCCAAAAAGTTATCAACGACGCCATGAATCTCGGTGCTGATAATAATCACGGTCACGACTATCACAAGGACGTGTTGGATCGCTTTGAGCTTAAGATGCGTAATCCAGTCTCAACTGCTTGGGATGAAATAGATAACATTACCAAGGGCGGCTTAGGTAAACGTGAACTTGGCGTCGTGGTTGCCCCCACAGGTGCTGGCAAGTCAATGGCCTTAGCTCATCTCGGCGCAATGGCAGTTGTCAAAGGCAAAACAGTGGTTCACTATACACTAGAGCTTGCCGACACTGTAGTCGGTCAGCGTTACGACTCTTGTATCACAGGAATCAGATTACAAGACCTGATGTCTATGAAGGAATCTATCCTGGGCGTCATTGAGCATATCCCCGGTCAGCTTATTATTAAAGAGTATCCTACGAAGTCTGCTTCTACCCGAACTCTTGGCATTCATTTAGAAAAGTTAAGACAAAAGGGCATTGAACCTGACATGATCATTGTAGATTATGCTGACCTTCTAAAACCAACCGCAACAGGATTCAAGTCTCAGGAATTGCGCCATAGTCTTGGTAACACATACGAAGAGTTGCGAGGTATTGCTCAGACTTGGGACATCCCAGTGTGGACAGCATCCCAGACAAACCGTAGCGGATTGAACGCTGAGGTTATCACTATGGAAGCGATCAGTGAAGCATTTAACAAGTGCTTTGTAGCCGATTTTATTTGTTCCATCTCTCGCACGATGGAAGACAAGACTGAGAACAAAGGTCGCATGTTTGTTGCCAAAAACCGCAACGGCATTGATGGCATAGTTTTCCCGATGGAGATTGACACAGCAAAAGTTCATCTTCGGGTTCTTCCACCCGACGAGGACTCCTCCATTGACGCAGTAGTCATGAAGACGAAAGCAGAGCAAGACGAACACTTGCGGAAAAAATACAAACAGTTCAAGGAAGAAAGAAAAAAACAAGCTCAAGCAAAAAAAGAAGCTTTAGGTCTCGTTAACACACAAGAAGGAACACAACTCGCATGAATAACACAGACATCTCAACTCAAATCCTATCTGATATCACAGTATACATGAAGTATGCTCGCTATCTTCCAGAGAAGCAGCGCCGTGAAACGTGGGATGAACTTGTCACCCGCAACATGGAAATGCATGTTAAGAAATATCCCAATCTCAAGGGAGAGATAGTTAACACTTATAAAATGGTATTAGATAAAAAAGTCCTACCATCAATGCGTTCCATGCAATTCGCCGGTAAGCCAATCGAGATTTCACCCAACCGAGTTTTCAATTGTGCGTATGCTCCAGTTGATGATTGGCGTGTTTTCGGTGAAATTATGTTTTTGTTGCTCGGAGGCACAGGAGTCGGATACTCAGTCCAGCAGCACCATGTTGATGAACTACCAGAGATTCGCAAACCCAACCCAAACCGCACACGGAGGTATCTAGTAAATGACAGTATTGAAGGATGGGCAGACGCCGTTAAGTATCTCGTCCGTAGCTACTTTTTTGGTGGCTCACGGCTACGATTTGATTATAGCGATATTCGCCCTAAAGGTGCTCGCCTTGTAACATCTGGCGGCAAAGCCCCAGGACCCCAGCCCCTCAAGGAATGCTTAGTCAAGGTTGAGGGTGTGCTCGCAGAAAAGAATGATGGAGATAGGCTGTCGGCTATTGAAGTCCATGATATCGTGTGTCATATCGCCGATGCTGTGTTGGCTGGTGGTATCCGTCGTGCTGCTCTTATCTCTTTGTTCTCCGCAAGTGACAAGGAAATGATTGCTGCCAAGTCTGGCAACTGGTGGGAGACCAACCCACAGCGAGGACGAGCCAATAACTCGGCTGTACTTTTACGGCACAAAGTAACAAAAGAATTCTTCCTAGATCTATGGAAGCGTGTCGAGGCATCCAACGCTGGCGAGCCTGGCATCTACCTGTCCAACGATAAGGATTGGGGAACCAACCCTTGCTGTGAGATCGGACTCCGACCATTCCAGTTCTGTAATCTGACCGAAGTAAATGTCAGCAACATTAAGGATCAGCAAGATCTGGAAGATCGTGTACGTGCCGCTTCCTTTATCGGAACGCTGCAGGCTGGCTACACAGATTTTCATTATCTCCGACCAGTCTGGCAAAGAACCACTGAGAAGGACGCCTTGGTTGGCGTATCCATGACGGGCATCGCTTCAGGTCGTGTGCTAGCAGATGACATTGATTTGACTGCTGCCGCCAATGTCGTCAAGGAAGAGAATGCTCGTGTCGCTCAGTTGATCGGCATCAACAAGGCTGCTCGCACAACCTGCGTCAAACCAGCAGGAACAACCAGCTTGGCACTTGGCACGTCTAGTGGTATTCACGCTTGGCACAACGACTACTACATTCGTCGTATCCGTGTTGGCAAGAATGAGCCCATCTATTGGCACCTTGCCATTCACCACCCTGAACTAGTTGAGGATGAGTATTTCCGCCCACACGATACAGCCGTCATCTCTGTGCCCCAACGAGCACCCGAAGGTTCTATCTTGCGTGATGAAAGTGCGTTCCAACTTTTGCGGCGAGTAAAGAAAATTACAAGAGAATGGGTCAACCCTGGCAAACGCTCTGGACAGAACGGACACAACGTCTCAGCAACTATCTCGCTACGTGAAAACGAGTGGACCGATGCTGGCGAGTGGATGTGGGACAACCGCAACCACTATAACGGGTTGTCAGTCCTTCCATACGATGGAGGCTCTTATCAGCAGGCTCCGTTTGAAGATTGTACCAAAGAACACTACGAAGCTATGCTCTCTAAGCTGGCCTCTGTTGACCTCACCAAGATTGTTGAAGAGGATGACAACACCGACCTCAAAGGTGAAGCAGCTTGTGCTGGTGGTGCTTGTGAAATCACTTAAACTTGACGGAACTAAAAAACTAGAATATAATACTACTCGAAAGGAGTTGTGATGAAACCTTTAAATAGAAGACTACTTATAGAGATTAATAAGGAGGAGACACAACAGGGAGCTTTCTTTGTTCCAACAGAAGAGAAGGTCGAGGAGTTTGTAGCAGCTACAGTTTTAGCCTGCGCCACAGACTGCTCACAGGACTACACTGGTCGTACAGTTGTAATCCATTCTTTTGGAGTAGAAAAAGTAACAGTCCGAGGGGAGACTTATACTTTCATCGGCGAGAATCACCTAATTTGTGCTGAGTAATATGAATATATTTAAACCATGGCGAAAGTTTTTGATTAGAGAATCCGGATTCAATCGTATCCGTAACATTCTTTTAGGTAAAGTAGCTTCTGTAGATACGGTCGGTTTTATGACCGCCGAGAATCCAATGGCTCAGAAGTTGTCCAAGAAGGAGAACCGTGATCTCAACAAAGAGTTGATGATTTTTATGCGTGATCGGGGCTATGGACCTATTCGTATTCGTGGCAGCTTTGGGAGCAAAGAGCGGTCGTTCATGATTCCTAATATTACTCGTGAAGATATTGTGGAAGCAGGCAAATACTTTAATCAAGAATCTGTCATCTGGGGGAAAAAGGACAAAGATAATAAATTTATCTTTGAATATATCGAAGGTGATGATACAATACAGAGGAGGGATGTGGCTTTGTTTGATGATGACGTTCAAGCACGAGAAGATTTCTTTTCTCAGGAGAGGCAGTCAGCCGCTCGTAAATTTTTTATTCCCTTCTTTGATGAGCAGTACGAGATGGAGGAGGGTCAGGACTCTGAGTATGACTTGCCTGAATTAACTGAGAAGCAAGCGGTCAAACATCAAGAACTTATTCAAGAGATCAATCGCCGACTAGGGTTGTCACTGGATGGTATGCGAACTGAAAAGTCTCGCTGGCAACAGCGACAGATCGCTCGCCTGAGACTTCGGGAACTAAAAAAGAAACTATGAATTCGTTTGAGCAAGACTTTCGGAAGTTCTTAACTGAAGCCGAACTAGGACAATATGTGGACGATGGACAGGTCACGTTGTATCACTATACTAAAAATCCATCAGAGTCCTTGGTGCTTGACCCAAATTATAAAAAGAGTCATTACTCTAGCAACGAATTTGAAGTTGCTCAAACACCTAGAGTGTTTTTTTACACAGATCCTAAACAGCGAGAGACATTCTTCAGGGCAGGTATTCCACTTTTTACTACCAAGGTAGATGCCGGCAGGATCTATGATTTTAAGAACGACCCCGAGGGATACATAGAAAAGAACAGACATCCAGTTTACGGCTTAAGGAAAGGCGCAGAATGGAATACACTATTAGAAGACATCCGTGAGGACTATGACGGAATATTTTACTCAACCCGACGCTTTGATGTGGTGGCATGGTTCCAACCCATTGAGGTCAACAAGGTTTCCACAGAGGAACAGGCTCGCCTCCAGGGCGAGTAGAAAGGTAAACGATGAAGTACCCTGAAGAAAATCTAGAAATGATCGAAGGTTCGCTTGTTATGAACTATCATAACAACTTGTTGAGGCTTGGCGCAATTCGCCGTAAAGCAAAGGCTACTGATGGGTGGACTTATTTTGAGATTGATTTCTTTGAAGACGATACATATGAAGCCCAATCAGACTTCCGTAATAAGTTGAACGGTAAAAACAATTATCGACTTGTTTATCGAGCGGACGAAATCAGTCCTGTGAGTGGTGCTTGGCTACAGCAAGTGGCAGATTCATATGGAGAATATACAAATGAGCGATGAAGAAAAGGTCGTGGAAGAAGTAACTGATGACTTAATTCCAAAACCACCATCAAAGCTAGCTCCCCGAGGGATTACAAGTTTTACAGTTTTTCGACAACAAGACGAAACAGGTGTATCTGGCGAGGGGGTTGTCATTGAGGGTGTTGTAATGGCGACAGGTCAGTGTGTTGTTCATTGGCTTTACCCACCACCTCGTGGAGGTATTGCTATCTTTGATAGTATGAGCGACTTTGTGAAGGTACACATTGAGCCCCATCCTGCCAACCAAACTATTATCACCTATCAGGATGGCACCAAAGATGTCTACGGTGATAAACGTGAGGACGAGGACAAGGGGAATGAGTCGTAAAATCGTAGTTGGCGTATCTATTAGCCCAAACGCTGAAAATCTTTTAGATAAAGAAGCTCAACAAAATGCGTATTTTATTTACAAACTTTTAGGTGCGGTCCCCACCGTTACCCCCTTACTTGTCTACCCTCCAGTGCTGGCTGGAGACAATCCCCCTGAGACCCTAGAGGTGTTTGGGAACACTGTACATCGTCTAGATAAATTTTATGAAGAATATCATCTAGACATTTTGGTGCTTGCTGGTTCCATGGTTACCTCTAGGCACATAGAACACTTCAGATCTAAGGGCGTAAAAGTGGCACGCCTGGTAAATGAAGACAGGTATATGGCGGACGCAGAGACAACTATCTTCGGAGACCTCGTAGCCCCCGAAGGATACTATAATGTAGCCGCCCGCCATTTGCCTAGAGAAGATTTACGAGTGGATGCTGCCTGGGTTCTTCCTGATCTCGTTTGGCAGAAGGATTATATTAAGTATCGATACGGTGCTCATCGAGCATACGTCTGTCCTATTATCTGGGCACCAGACTTGTTAGAAACAGCATTTAAAAATCATCCAAAATTTGATTCTATTCCTGTGTTTAGAAAAGGCTCCCCTGCTAACCAGAAAGTTTTCTGCCAGCAGCTTGACACCCAAGTAACCAAAGCTCCTTTGTTTTCGATGTTGGCGACGGATTTAGTTTTTGGGTCAGATAAGCCAGAGGCTTTTTCTGGGGCACATTTCTATAACACTTCACGCCATCTGCAAAACAACAAAAACTTTGTTGATTATATTAGTAATCTTTCTGTTGCTAAAGCCGGCAAGCTCAAATGTCAGGGTCCTCAAAGTTTACCAGCGATGATTGAGCACGCCCAGGTTCCTTTTCATCATCACCTTGAAGGTGGCCTTGGGTATGCTATTTTAGAAGCTGCTCACCTTGGGCTTCCCGTTGTCCATAACTCAAAGATGATACCTCAAATGGGATACTATTATGACGGGGCAAGTCTTACTGATGCTGCTCGCCAAATTCATGCCGCCCTTCGTCACGAGGAGCGTTCAGATTTAGAAAGTTATAATACGGAATGCCAAAAAACATTACAACAGTTTTCCATTAATAATTCAGACAACATCAAAGCATACCTCAGTCTTATATTAAACTTGCTGGACAAGTCTCATGAACCGTATATTCCCGATTCCCTTAGTTCGCTAGAAGCCGCCGCTAGGAATTACGAAGGTTATTTATCCCCATTGGACCAGCGCTGACTATATATCCTAATGGATTACCCTGTTACGGCAGGTGGCTGAGCGGGGAGATGGTGCCCCGCTCATTTTTTTCTTGAACTATTTCAAAAGTACGCTATACTATACATATAGAAGAGGAGAGAGAAATGAAAGTCGGAGATCTTGTCAAGTTCACCAATCGCAGTCATAGCCTTTACCACAAGTATTCTAAGGGTGTAGGGCTCATCACAGAGATTGACCACACTGCTAATTACAAACGGATGTCCCGTCACAAATACCTTGGAGCCAAGGTCACAGTCCAGTTTCCAAATCTAGACAAACCATCAGTCGTTACCGAATATTCACTACGAGCAATTTAAAGAAAGGTAGTCAATGACTAACCGAATTGAAAGCAAGATCCCATTCGTGGGACTACACGCTCACTCTGGGCTCTCGCCGTTTGACGGACTGGGGATGCCTGGGGAGCATATGGACTTCGCCTATGAGAATGGGATGAACGCCCACGCCCTCACTGACCACGGGCACATGAATGGACTGTCGTTTCAGGTGGAGCATCTCAAGAAGATGCGAGCAGATGGTAAGGAGTTTAAAGCGATCTACGGATGTGAATCCTACTTCATCAAATCCCATCGCAAATGGCGACAAATGTATGAGGAACACAAGGCTAATCAAAAGCGACAAAAGAAAGAAGAATACGGTATGGTCGTTGAGACTGAGGACCGCAAACTCAAGCGCAATCCTCTAAACGATCGCCGCCACTTGGTAATGCTGGCACAGAACCAGACGGGTCTCAAGAATTTGTTTAAGTTGGTATCTGATAGCTATCAACCTGAAAACTTTT
>Ga0209348_1000101_pt1 | contig 53348 bp, 63 predicted proteins | sample ETNvirenome_2_30_FD_184065 | JGI IMG/M metagenome (GOLD analysis project Ga0209348, IMG submission 184065) | Marine viral communities from the Pacific Ocean - ETNP_2_30 (SPAdes) (version 2) | ecosystem: Environmental > Aquatic > Marine > Oceanic | place: Pacific Ocean | collected 2013-06-22 | reverse complement strand
CAAGAGATTGAGGTTGTAAATGAGCCCGTGGTTGAGGAGATTGCTGAGGTTGAAGAAAACATGAAGGAGAATCAAAATGAATCAGAACAAACGGCAGAGGCAGAGGTTGAAACAGATGTTGACAGCGAGTTATCAGAATCTGACACATCAGAAAACACAGATAGTGAACCCACTGCAACAGCCAAAAATGATAAAAGTAATAGCAAAGATAATAAAAAAGAAAAAAAATCTAAAAAGAAAGTAAAAAAACAAGTGGTTAAAAAATCAACAGACAACAAATCTGTTGCAAAAGTAGATAAAAAATTTGTTAAGAAAACTAACAAACCTAGTTCAAATGCTAGTTCTTTAGGACAAATAGACATCACAACTATGGTTTATTTGCAAGTAATACCACAAACAATTACAATACAAGAAACAGTGTCATTGACACAGGAGAATATATATGAGCAAGACATTGGTGCTCTCGCCAGCAGTGCTACTTACGATAATCTTATCGGTGGTGCCAGCCGCAGGTGGGTTCGTATGGTGGATGTCAGACCTAAGCACACGTTTGGTGGCTATGGAAGGTAAAATAGCTGATAGTGATACAGGACAACTTAATGATAGATTAACCTCAGTTGAAGAGCGAGTGCAGTTTAACAATGAGTCAATCAGAGAAACAACTGAAAGTGTTGAAAAACTTGATGTTGAAATGTTAGATATGGAAGATAAACTTTCTGCTTGGATGGAGCGTGAGTTATCTAAAGTTTACGATATTATTAATGACAACCCATTAGGAAACTAATATGGCAGATGTAAGAATACCTTTTGGAGGCTGGGGACGCTCTACTTGGGGCTCTCAAGCTTGGAACGAAGGTACCTTAAATGTTACTGGAACTACAGCTATAGGAACTGTTGCTGTATCAATAGACCACTCTATAGCTGTTACAGGTAATCAAGGCACAAGTGCAGTGGGTTCAGTATCAGTTACTCAAGGTGCAGGAGTTAACGTATCAGTTACAGGTCCTGGTGCTACTTCCGCTTTAGGTTCAGAATCAGTTACAGCAAAAGCAAACGCAGCAGTTACAGGTGTAGCTGGAACAAGTGCTCTAGGTACTGTAACACAACAAACTAATAATTCTGTTTCAGTAACAGGATTAGCAGCCACCACAGCTCTTGGAAGTTCAAGTCAAACAGGAGGAGCTACAGCCTCTCCTACAGGTGTTAGTGGCACTTGTGAAACAAATGGATTTACATTAGTATGGGGCTTAGTGGATACATCTCAAACACCAAATTGGACAGATATAGCAGCATGATAATTGAAGCAAAAAAATTAGATGATGGTATAATACAATGTAAATATGAGGTACATTTAGAGTGTGTCCATTGTGGTATGAAAGTGGATGCAGAGGAATATAAATCAGGGACTTGCTCAGATTGTGGTGCCACGTGGAATCAAAAGAGACATACTAAGATTCACGTTACAAGTGTTCCATTAGCAGGTAAATCAAGCTAATAGGAGAAAGAAATGGCTAGTTCATATTCAGACTTAAAAATTGAATTAATTAATACAGGTGAGCAATCAGGTAGTTGGGGTACAACTACTAATACTAATTTAGGAACAGCAATAGAAGAAGCTATAGTAGGTACTGTTGATGTAGCTTTCTCAAGTGGTCAAGTAACTCTTACTTTATCAAACTCAAATGCTACACAATCAGCTCGTCATCTAAGACTTAATTTAACAGGCACATCAGGTGGAGCACAGAACTTAGTAGTACCAGCAATACAAAAGAATTATTTAGTTAATAATGGTACAGCTGATACTATCACTGTTAAGACTCCTTCTGGTTCAGGAATCGGAGTACCATCAGGTAAAACTATGTGGGTATACAACAACGGCACTAATGTTGTTGATGCAGTTACCGCTGTAAGTTCTTTACAATCAGACGGTGGAGTAACAGTAGATAATATAACTATTGATGGAACTCAAATTGATTTATCCTCTGGTGATTTATTGATAGATGTTGCTGGTGATATTAATTTAGATGCCGATGGTGGTGATATTTCATTTGAAGATGCAGGCACAGAGGTAGGCAGAATCAACATGGATAGTAGTAACCTGACCCTTAGGTCAGCAGTTAGTGACAAGGATGTCATTATTCAAGGTAATGATGGTGGTTCTAACATAACAGCATTAACATTAGATATGAGTGCGGCAGGAGCAGCTACTTTTAATGATTCTGTGACAGCCACTTCAGTAACGGCTAATGGTGGAGTAACAGTAGATAATATAACCATTGATGGCACAGAGATTGATTTAAGTTCAGGTGATTTAACTCTTGATGTTGCAGGTGATATTAATTTAGATGCTGATGGTGGAGATGTCATTATCAAAGATGATGGTACAGAAATAGGTAGGTTTGCTAATAGCTCGTCTGATTTTGTAATTCAAAGTGCTGTTAGTGATAAAGATATGATATTTAAAGGTAATGATGGTGGTTCAACTATAACCGCTTTAACCCTAGATATGTCGGGAGCAGGTGCAGCAACCTTTAATAATGATGTTACAGCTTTTTCTGATGAAAGACTAAAAGACAATATTGAAACAATTACAAACGCCTTAGATAAAGTAACTAACATGAGAGGAGTTACTTTTACTAGAGAGGGTAGACAGGGCACAGGTGTGATTGCTCAAGAAATGCAAAAAGTAATGCCAGAAGTAGTACATGACGAAAATGAGTATATGTCAGTTGCTTACGGCAACCTTGTTGGTGTTCTTATTGAAGCAGTTAAAGAATTAAAAGCAGAAGTAGACGAACTTAAAAAGGGAAAATAGATGGCAATACCAAGTGCAGGGTCAGCGTTATCACTATCCGCTATTCAAACAGAGTTTGGTGGTAGTAACCCTATATCCATGTCTGAATATTATGCTGGCGGAAGTAATGTGCCATCTGGTACAACTGGAGACGCAGGTAATATCCCTAGTAGTGGTGCGATAGCCGTATCACAGTTTTATGGTTCTAGTAATAGAGTAGCTATTGCACTAACTATTTCTTCAACCACACAAAGCTACAACATTTATTCAAACAGAGGTGGCACATATTCTGCAGGTAACTCAGATGTAACTCTAACCGTACAAGCAATCGTGGGTTCAACAGGAGCATCTGGATTAGACACAGGTAGTCAATGGACTTCAGGTGACACTATTAAAATTATTAATAATAGCCAGATTGTAGGTAAAGGTAATTCTGGTGGAGCTGGTGGTGCTAGAAGTGGAGCAGGCTCTGCTGGTACAGCTGGGCAACCAGCTATTAATTTAGGATACCCAGTCACAATCCAAAACAACGGAGGATTTATCCGTGGTGGCGGTGGTGGCGGTGGCGGTGGAGCTGGTGGTAGCTTCACACAGCCTGGTGGCGGTGGCAAAGGTCAAACTCCAACCACAATACAATACGGTGGTGGTGGAGGTGGCGGTGGAGCTGGTCAACAAGGCGGTGCTGGCGGTGCTGCTGGACAATCTAATAGTCAAACAGGAGCTCTAGCTCAAGCTGGTGGAGCAGGTAGCATAAGCGGTGCTGGTGCTGGTGGAGATGGTTCTGCACAAGGTTCAGGTTCTGACGGTGGTGGTTCTGGTGGACATTTCGGTAACGCTGGTGCAGCTGGGCAAAACAGTAATCAAGCCTCTGGTGGAGGTGGTGGTGCAGCAGGAAAAGGTATAAACTTAAATGGTAATCAAGTAACATGGGAAGATGGACAAAGTAATGTCCAAGGAGCAGTGTCGTAATGAGTAATCCAATTTGTATGAGAGCATACATAGATAACAAAAAAGTTACTAACCGTGTGTACTTTGCGGGTAGCGAAGACGCTGAGGTGGTAAAAATTAAAAAACAAGTAACAGATGTATTTACCTCTGAAACTTTTCCGTTTGAGGTTCAAACATGGGGAGTAGATACAGATGGTAATGTTTTAACTTTTCATCAATGTTCTTGTCAAGCAGATTATAAAGACAGTAGTAAAATACAAAATAGTCTTTTAATTGATAGAGATTTTTTAAGATATATTTATAACCTTGATACTAAAACTAAGACCATAGAAATATTTTACAAGACAGGTCAAGCTCTACCTGTAGTTAGTTTAGGTTCTGGTATAAGTGTATTATATATTACTGATATGTGTAACTCAGATTTTGAACTACAACAAACGCAATCTATCTATGCACAAGGGTCAAATGACGATATTTGGGCTTGGGCTCAATCATTGAAATCTGATATTGTAATGCCTATATCAAAAAGTAAAAAAGTAGCTCATGCAGATGATTCGTTTTGTTTTAGATTTAATAAAGACAAAGAATTAGTATCAGTGTCTTTATATACTCATTTAGAAAGGTATCAAGTATATGGAGAGGGTAATAGTCTTTATGTAGAATATACTTGTGATTTTGCTGATGAGATTACTAACTTAGCTGATACAGAAATAGTACTACCTAAAACAGATAATCACGGTAATCGCATAGCTCAAAGTGTTAATAAAGCTAATATTGGTGAGTATGTAAAAGTTCCTAAATCAGACGGAAGTGGTGGTTATGATAAAGTACTTCTCAAGGATTTATAACGATTCTGGGATAGGTCCTACACACGTTACAACTAGAACAGGACATATGACTATTAGACGTTGGGGCATATGGTGTCCTTATTTTTCTATTTTGTTTTGTAAAATATTACCAGTGCAACAAGTGATGCATGACCACGAAGGTACGTTTATATCTTTTATACTGTGGGGTCAATATAAAGAATTGACTTATGACCCTAATACCAAGGTAAAAGAAACAAGACATCATAAGTGGGTAAACTTACTAACTCACAATAAATTTCACGAAATACAAGCAGAACAGCCTGCTTACACTTTATTGTTTATGGGCCCAACAAAAAATAGTACTTCCGTTATTATTGATGATAGGATTATACCCGCAACAAGATTAATCAAAGGATATAGATGAGATTAGCAGACCACCATAAATTATTAGTATCTCAAGCAATCATGCACCTATTTACTATCATAGGTCTTTTTTATTTATGGGATATAAATTATTTATGGTTTACTTTGATTGGTATTATATTTTTTGCAAAGTTAGGTATAGAGGGATATTGTCATAGGTATTTATCTCATGGTGCTTTTACCATAACTAGACCTTTACAGTTGTTTTTAAACATTTGTGCTATCTTTGGCTTACAAGGACCACCTATGATATGGGCAGCAAATCATTCTACACACCACAAGTATTCAGATGTAGACGGAGACCCACACCCTGCTGAGAATGGTTGGCGTACTTGGTTTTGGATTGGCACAGAAAAAAACTCTCAAATTAGTTCAGGTTTGATTAAAAAATTAATTAAGGATAAAGCACATATATTTATTAAGAAGTATTATTACGTTATATACTGGAGCGTAGTAGTGTTATTTATGATAGTAAATACTAAACTAGCATTATATTTGTTCGCTTTACCTGCTGTATACTCGCTACACGCAGCATCGTGGGTTAATGTATTTGGACATAAAATTGGATATAAAAACTTTGAAACTAATGATAACTCAAGAAATATACATCTTCCCTTTATCTTGATGCATCCATATCACAACAATCACCACGCTGACCCAGGCAACTTGACAATAGCTGTTAAATGGTATGAAATAGACCACATAAAGTTTTTAATAAATTTACTAAAAAAACTAGAGAGATTAAATGAGAGAGCCCGAAGTAGTTGACAACTTTTTACCCCCTGAAGAATTTAAATTAATAGAGGACATATTTTTATATGACTCAGGTCATATTTGGTTTCCTTGGTATTTTGCAGGTCATGTAGGCACAAGAGATATAAAAGGGGAGTCTGACGGGTTTTATTTTATGCATAATTTTTATGATGAAGAAGCACGACTTAGTGAGTTTTTAGATACATTAGAAGAATTAATATTTTCCAAGATAAATATACAAAAGTTAATTAGAGCAAAAGCTAATTTATTTCCAAAGACTGAGAACTTAATTACATATCAAATGCACGTTGACCAAGACGAACCTCACAAAGGTGCTATATTTTACTTGAATACTTGTAATGGTTTTACTGTGTTAGGAGATGGTACAAAGATAGAATCTATAGCTAATAGGATGTTATTTTTTGATTCTAGTAAGCCACATGCTAGTACTAACTGTACTGACGTTCCTAGAAGAGTAAACTTTAACATTAATTACTTATGAAACAATGGAAAATAAAAACTGCTAGAGACCCCCTATACCCTCATATTATTATTGATGATTGGTACACAGAAGAGGAGTTAGGTCTTATATGGAAAGAACTTGATTTTTATTCTAGTAGAGAGGTAGCCACTATTGAGAAAGCGGAAAACACCATTGTGGCTAAAGATTTAAAAGGAGAGTCAAAGTCAAATGCTTTTCGTTTTTATCTATGGGATACCTACACAATCAAAGGTAGAAAGTTTTCACATATACTACAGGCTCTATATAAACAACAATCTGAGGAATTTAAAAAGATTGTAGAGAAAGCTATGCCTCTTCATCATAACAATTACATAAATACAAATACTGATTCTACTATGGTTAGTTATTACGACCATGAGCAGGAGTATAAATCGCACAAAGATAGCACACAATTTACTTTTCTTGTCTGGCTTTACAAAGAACCTAAGAAGTTCAAAGGTGGAGATTTTTGTCTTACTGAGGCTAATAAACGAATAAAGTGCATACCGAATAGAATGGTTATGTTTCCTAGTTATTTAGGGCATAAAGTATATCCTGTGAGAATGGATAGTGATGCAAAGTTCGGGGATGGTAGATACTGTGTAACACACTTTTTTAATTGGGAGGCTAAAAATGAAGGAGGTTAAGAATATAATTGTTCCTTGTTGGGTATATGAGAATGACCAAGGTATACCTGATGATGTATGTGATTATTTTGTAAATAAATATCAAAACGCAAAAACCACCAGTGGTAAAACAGATGGTAAAAATAAAGAGTTAATTGATAAAAAAGTACGAGATGTAAAAAAGATAGACTTACCGCCTTACACAGGTGTTACCTCTTATCTAATAGCTGCTGCATTAGATGCTAATTTTCAAAACTGGAAGTACGATATAACTTTTTGTAGTCAATCTGAATATCTTATATATAAACGAAATGGTAAATACACGACTCATGTAGATTATGCTTTTGCACAAAATCAAAAGTATGTTAGAAAATTAACATGTATTACTATACTAAATGATGGTTTTAAAGGTGGGTTATTTTATATACTTAACGGTAGTGGAGAGAAGTTCTTTCCTCCTCAGAAAAAAGGTGATATTATCATATTCCCCTCTAGCACATTACATGGTTGTGAAACCGTATATGAGGGACAACGACATGCAGTGGTTGCATGGATGAACGGGAGACAATTCGTATGACAACAAATAAAAAAATAATTAGTAAAGTAAAAAAATATCTACAAGCAAGTGATAGTTGTGAGTCAAAAGACCTACTAAAATATATCGAAATTTTAGAAGAAGCTAGAGATATTCACGAGCCTGTTGCTAACCCTGATGGAGATTGGCAAGAGCAGTTAGTCGCTTTAGAACAAGCAACTTAATCATAAAAGGTGCATTTACTATACTGTTGATATAAAATAAGGTATTATTAATATCGGAGTGTACTATGATTGGACTAATAGTAAATGGACTAAGTAAAGCGGTTGGAGGATACTTTGAACATAAAGGCAAAGAATCAGTCGCAAAGTCTGAATTAAAAATAGCCGAAATAGAAGCTAAAACAGCAGTAAAAAAGAAAGTTGCAGAAGGTAAAGTTGAGTGGGAAACCGCTATGGCAAAGGCTTCTGACGATTCATGGAAGGACGAAGCATGGACGCTCACTTTCATAGCTATAATAATTTTTAGCTTCATACCTTACTTTCAGCCTTTTGTTGCTAAAGGTATTGAATTTTTAGCTACATTCCCAGAATGGTTACAATGGAGCATAATGGCAAGCATCGGAGCATCCTTCGGGCTTAAATCAATAGGAAAATTTACTAAATAATGTTTAAGTTATCTAAGAAATCATTAGCTAAACTAGATGAAGTAAATCCAGACTTACAAAAGTTAGTTAGAAATGCTATTGGTTTGTCAACTATAGACTTTGGTATATCAGAAGGAATGCGTACTAAAGAAAGACAAAAAATATTGTATGATACAGGTAAAAGCCAAACTATGAACTCAAGGCATCTTACAGGTCATGCGGTAGATGTGTACGCTTGGAAAGATGGTGCAGTATCTTGGGAGTTTGAAGATTATGAAACAATTAATGTTGCTTTTAGTCAAGCATCGAAACTCACTAATATTCCCTACGTGTGGGGTGGTTCGTGGAAATCATTTAAAGATGGACCTCATTTTGAATTAAAACGAGAAAAGTAATATGGCATTAAAAAAGCTTATATTTCAACCAGGGATAAATAGAGATAGAAGTAATTACTCTTCTGATGGCGGGTGGTATAACTGCGATAAAATAAGATTTAGACAAGGATACCCTGAAAAAATAGGTGGTTGGACTCCAATCAATATAACCCCTTTTGTAGGCGATGCTAGTAGTATTATACAGTATGGCACAACAGATAGTAATGAAATAGTTAGCATTGCTACTAATGAAAAAAATTATATTCTTAAAGGAACTGCTCTTACTGATATAACTCCTTTGAGAACTACTTTTACAACTTCAACAAGTTCTTCTACAGATAACTGTTTTAAAACAACTGACGAGTCAACTACGGTAGTAGTGACTATAACAGGGCACGGTGGTTCAGATGGTGATTATGTGACTTTTAGTGGTGCATCTGCTGTCGGTGGTGTATCTGCTGCTAACTTAAACACAGAGTTTAAAATAGCTAATGTTACAAGTAATACTTTTGAGATTACAGTGGCTGCAGCAGCCACATCTACAGTTTCTGCAGGTGGTGGTACAAGTATAGTCGCAGCTTTTCAATACCCTGTTGGTTCTTCTACTATAACTTTTGGTTATGGCTGGAGTGCAGGCACATGGGGTAGAGGTACATGGGGTTCTAGTGCAACCACTGCTATTGCTATTCCAGCTAGATTAACATTTCAAGACCAATTTAATAATGATGTTATATATAACATACAAGACTCAGATATATTTTTCTTTGATTATGACGCTAGTATTAGTAATCGTGCTGTTAAACTTAATACTGTAGTTGGTTCTAGAGCAGTGCCAGAACAAGTAGGTAAAGTAATGTTTGCAGCAAGTGGGCATTTACTAGCTCTTAGCTGTACTTCTTTTGCTCGTAGCACCACAGCAGGACAGTCCATATCTAGTATCACTAGGTCTGGCACTACAGCAACAGTAACCACAGGGTCAGGACACGGTCTTAGTGTATATGACTGGGTAGATTTTACTGGTCAAGCACCTCAAGTATATCAAGGAGAGTTTCAAGTATTGACTGTGCCATCAAGCACAACTTTTACAATTACTTTACCGTATGACCCAGGGGGTAATGCTACCACTACAGGTAGTTATGTAAGTGTAGATTATTCTGGAACACTTGACCCATTACTCATTAGATTTGCTAACGTAGATGCTACCATAGGACCAGAGCCTACAGAGTGGAAACCTGAAATAACTAACTCAGCAGGGTTTTTAAGAGTCAAACAAGGTTCTCAAATTATCACTGGATTTAGAACTAGACAAGAGGTTCTTATCTTCACTGATACAGCGTTATCAACCCTACAGTTTTTAGGTACAGAAGAAGTATTTGCTTTACAAGAGATTAGTGACAGTATCAACATTATTGGCCCTAAAGTAGTGGCTGAGGCTAACAATGTTGTTTATTGGATGGGAGCAGACAAATTCTTCGCTTATGATGGTAGAGTTAATACTTTGCCGTGTACTTTGAAACAATATGTATTTGAAGATATGAACAAAGATAATGGCTTTTTAAATTTTGCAGGACTTAATAGTGAGTTTAACGAGATTATATGGTTCTATTGTTCAAGTGGTTCTAACAGTGTAGATAGGTATGTTATATTTAATTATGAAGAAAAAATTTGGTATTTTGGTAATCTAACAAGAACTTCATGGGCTAACCCTGGAACTATTAAGTTTCCATTAGCTACTTTTAATGGGTATGTATATAAACACGAAGATGGTAAAGATAACGTAGAAACTCCTGGTGCAACTCCAACTGCTATAGAAGCTTTTATTGAATCAGCAGATATGGGCATAGAAGATGGTGAACAATTTGTATTAACTAAGAGAGTTATACCTGATGTAAACTTTACCAACTCTGATACTGCGACTGCACAAGGAACTGCTTTAACTCCAGAAGTACAAGTAACAGTAGGTGTTAGGAACTTTCCAGGAGCTGCTAATAGTACCTCTGATGCTACAGGTAATACTCTAACGAGAGATGTAGTAACCACTGCTAGTATTGACCAATATACTAATCAAGTGTATGTAAGAGCTAGAGGTAGACAAATGAACTTTAAGATAGCTAGTGAAGATGTAGGTGTACAATGGCAACTTGGCACTACACGAGTAGACTTTAGACCTGATGGTAGGAGAGGCTAATGGCATCAAATATACCATCAACCAAAGGACCTAATTTAACTAACCCACCAGCAGAATATGATGCAGGGCAAGAACTACAGTTAGTAAACCAGTTGCGTTTATACTTTAACTCAATAGATGGTAATAATAATCAAGTAAAAGAAAGTGTAGATGCGTTAAATACATTGAATTGGCTAGGAGATAACTAATGGCATTTCAAAGGATTACACCAACTAGATTAGCTCAAGCAGCAAGCACTACTAGCTTTTTGGCTATTTATACATGCCCAAGTAATACTCGTGCTTATGTAAAAGATATAACAGTGTGTAATACTACAGGTAGTGCGGTTACTTTATTTTTAAGTTTAGTGCCTGACCAAGGCACAGCAGGAACAGCGAACGCATTATTTAATGCACATAGTATAGCTGCAAATACTACTTACCAATGGAAAGGAACACAAATTATGAATGAGTCAGAAACTCTACAATTTAAAGGTAGTGCAACAGGACTAACAATTAACATATCAGGGGCAGAAGCCGTTGATTAAGCATATAAAAGGTTTATAATATACCCATGATAGGTGATTTATTAAAAGGCATTGCACCATTAGCTGTCCCAGCCATTTTTGGTTTAGCAGGGTTGCCTGCTATACTAGCGGGTTCTGCAACAGGTGCTCTTATTGCAAAAGCAAGTAATGAAGATGTTTTGACAGGTGCTGCTTTAGGTGGTCTTGGAGGATATCAAGGAGCAGGAATAGGACAATCTATGAAAGATGTTGCTGCTTCAAATTTAATACAGGCAGGTGGCCCTGGTGCTGTGCAAGGAGAAACAACAGCTGCTTTATTAGCCCGACAAGGTACAGCAGCACCTACAATTAGTGAGGGAATAAAAGCAACTATTAATGACCCTAAACAATTTCTAGCTAATATGGGTGGAGGAGACCCTTTCAAAGGTGGTATAAGAACAGCAAGTGCATTAGCAGCTCCAGTAGGAAGAAGTATGCTACCAGAATATAATGCAAATCCTGATGATGACCCTATGGCTAAATATGACCCTAAACGAAGATTAAATCTAAATCAACCTACAGGTATACGAAATGCAATGATGCGAGATTCAGGTCTTAGGTTAAATCAACCTTTCGCACAATTTAATCTTAATCAAGGTGGTTACTTAGAAACAGGTATGGGTGATGGTATGTCTGATAGTATTAGAACCAGTATTGATGGCGAACAACCAGCAGCATTATCAGAAAATGAATTTGTAGTTCCTGCAGATGTAGTTAGTGGGCTAGGTAATGGCTCTTCAGATGCAGGTGCAGAAAAACTTTATGCTATGATGGATAGAGTAAGAAAAGCTAGAACAGGAAATGAAGAACAAGCACCAGAGATAAACGCAGAGAGGATGATGCAAGTTTGAAGAAAGCAACGATTGTTCCAAAAGAACATATCGCAGATGTTTGGGAAGATATAGAAGAGTATGTAAAAAACTGTGCTAAATACACATACGGAAGATTTACCGAACAAGATATACTGAGAGATGTGTTATTAAAAGACCAGCAATTATGGGTCTCATTTGATATTGAAACCAAAGTTATTATGGGGTTTTTGATAACAGAGATAGTAGAGTATCCTCAAGCAAAAATGTTAGTAATGCATTTTACAGGAGGGCAAGATTTTAAAAGTTGGGTGCCTGATGGCTTACCAAAAATACAAAAGTTTGCAAGAGACAACGGATGTATTAGAATAGAGTCACACGGTAGACCAGGTTGGGAAAAAATGTGGAAAGAATATGGCTATAAAAAACGGTTTGTATTCTATGAATTACCAGTGGAGTAGTGGATGTTGTTAAAGTTAGTACCAAATAAATTAAAAGTATGGTTAATTAAATTACTATACAAAGACCTTGCGTCTAAAGGACGTATGGGTGATACACGTTTAGCTCACATTAATGACTACGAAGCAAACTTATTAAAATCAATAGGTGGCTCAGGTACAATTAACCCTGCTACAGGACTGTTTGAGTATGGCGGAGGTAGTGGTGGTGGAGGAACTACTAAATCAACTACAACTAACTTACCTGAGTACGCTCAACCGTTTTATGAAGAGTTGATGAAACAATCAGCTCAACAAACTTACACTACAGACAGTGCAGGGAATGTTACAGGAGTTAAAGATTTTGTACCTTACACAGGTGATAGAGTTGTAGGGTTTAGTCCAGAACAACGAGCAGTACAGCAAGGTGTTATGGGGTTACAAACTCCTGGTCAATTTGGTACAGCCACACAAACATTAGGTGATGCTGGTACAATAGCTACAGCAGCAGGAGCACAGGGTATAACAGGAGCGTTAGGTTATACTCCTGGAGCTACAGAAACTTTAAGAATGGAAACTCCTACTAATGTACCATCATTTACTTATGCTGGTGCTGAGGCAAACCCATATACTTCTGCAGTAACTGAACGAGCTATAGCAGAGGCTAGAAGACAAGGAGATATAGATAAAAACAAGTTTGCTTTAGGTTCAATAGGACGAGGCACATTTGGTGGTGGTCGTGAAGCATTAATGACTGCGGAAGGTGATGCTCGTACTAATGCACTAATAGCTGATTTAAGAGCTAAAGGCGACCAAGCAGCGTTTGAAAATGCTCAACAACAGTTTGAAAGAGATAGAGCTGCTAATATACAAGTCGCACAACAGAATCTACAAGCTGAAATGCAAAGAAGGCAAATGGAACAAGCAGGTGGTCAGTTTGGTGCTAAGTTACAAGCTGATTTAGGTCTTGGTGGATTGGGTGCTGGAATACAAGCAGGTCAAGCTCAAGGACAGTTAGGAACACAAGAACAAATAGCTAATTTAGAAAGACTAAAAGCTCAAGCGGCCACTGCAGGTCAACAACAAGCTTTAGACCAAGAGATAGCAAACTTAGCGTATCAACAGTTTAAAGAAGAGCAAGATTATGAAAGAGCATTACTTGAGTATCAATCAAACATACTTCGTGGTACTGCGGGTGCATTAGGTTCAACACAAGTACAGTATGCTCCAGCCCCTAGTTTAGCTAGTCAGATTGGTGGACTTGGTATTGCAGGGCTTGGATTATATAATAAGTTAGGTGGTTAGAGGAAAATTATGAATATTATACAAATGCAAGATAGACTTAAAGGTATGCCAGAGGAGACATTAATTAATTATGTAAAAAATCCTATGGGTGAAGTACCTATTTATCTTGCGTTAAGTGAAATACAAAGACGTAATGATATGCGTGATAGATACCAAGCAAGCATAGCAAAACAAGATACTAACACTGTATCAGATAAAGAAGTGGCTAAATCATCAGGTATAGCAAGTATGATGCAAGGGAGAAATATGATGCCTCAAAGTCAAGGTGTTGGTGCTCCGCCAGAAAAAACACAAATGACACCAGAAATGTTAGCTTCAAGGGGTGTAGGAGCATTACCTACTCAACCTATGCAGTTAAAAGAAGGTGGGATTATAGGATTTAAAAACAGAGGATTCATAAGTAATATTTATGATAAAGGTAAAAAATTTATACTTGGTCAAAAAGGACAAGATAAAGTAATTGGTCCTGGAGGAGTAACACCAGCTAAGGATGCAATACCAAACGTATTTAAAAGGTCTCCAAAATTAGCTTACGGTACTGTCTTAGGTGTGCCAGGTGCTTATTATATATTAGGGCCTGACGGTGAAAAAACACCAGTTAGTGATAGCGAAGCTATGAATTATGAAGCTGAGTCAATTATACCATCAAAAACTGAAACAACTGCAGATGATTTTGATGGTCTTGATTATGCTAGAGAACAAAAAAAATTATATGACGAATTACTTGGTGATAATGAAGCGTTAAAAAAAATAGAAGAAAAGTTAACAGATAAAGAAGAAAATTTACTTAGTGACTTTTTTATACAAGCTGGATTTGCTACAGCAATGGGAGATTCTCCTAATGCTTTAACTAATATTTCTAAAGGTGCTATGGCTGGGTATGAAGGTATGAAACAAAGTGAGAAAGATATACTTTCAGGTCAATTACAAATTGCTAAAGGAGAAAGAGCAGAAGATGTAGCAGGAGTTCAAACAGCTATAGGTGGTCTTGAAAAAGAAAAAACTAGAAGAAGTGATATTGCAAAAGCAGAAATTATGTCTAGGGTACACGGATATAATGCTCCTGTTAAAGTACAAGCATTAATTTATGATGCTTGGGAGAAAAATAAACTTCGTCAACAAGAAGATATAGCTAGATATAATTACGAGAGAAATCCGTCAGAGGAAAATAAACGAGAACTTGACTTTATTTTACAATCAAAACAAAGAATAGCTAACGAGATATTAATTAATTCAAACCTCAAACCTCAAGGTTCAGCACCTGGTGGAGGAATACCATCAAATAACCAAGTTTACAACGTAGATTATTAAACGGAGTATCTAATGCCATATTCGGTACTAACAAAAGATGGTATACAGATAAATAACATACCAGATAATATACCCCGTGATTCAGACGAGTTACGTCAACGTGTAGAACAAATTCGTGAAAGTGGTATACCTCAAACTCAAAATCAACCCTTAGACTTAGACCAACCTAACATTTTACAAGATGGTGAAGGTAGCGATTTCTTCCGTGGTATAGGTCAATATAAAGATAATTTTGGCGGTATTATAGGTGGTGCAGAAGTCCTTGTAGGTAAAGCTTCTGACTCTGACGAAATGGTCATGTCTGGCCTTAAAAAAATGCAGGAATCAGAAGAAGCCGTTAATCGTAGAGGAGTTAAAAAAACAGATAGTTTTCTTGGTGCTTACGATGAGGGTATTGGTGCAATTTTAACTGAGTTTATTCCATATATTGCAGGGCAGGGTGTAGGCATGATTGCTGAAGCTTTAGTTACTGCTACTGCAGGAGCAATAGTTGGTAGTACAGCAGCTCCTGGTTTTGGTACATTAGGTGGTGCATTAACTGGGTTTGTTGGTAGAGAATTAGTCAAAGAGGGTATTATAGATGCAGCTAATACTTTGACAGAAAAAGAACGTAATGCATTAATCAGAAGAGAAACAGCAAGAATTATACAAACAGATGCTGGAAAACAAGCTATAAAAGAGCTTTATACTAAGGCAGGTAAAATTACAGCTTTAAGTGGTATGGCTGCTAAGTTTGGTGCAGGGGAAACAACAGGTAGAGCAATAGATGAAGCTATTAGAGGTATTGAAGACCCACAAGAGCAATTAGCAAAAATTAAAGAATTGAGCACTGGTAAGTTAGCAGCTATAAGTACAGCTCATGCGTTAGCTAATTATATAGGTATAAAAATTGGTCTTGGTTCTTTAGAAAAAATGGCAGAACCTACACAGAATGTGCTTCTTAATATAGCAAAAAATGTATCTTATACAGGACTTAAAGAAGCACCTGTTGAAGCAATACAAAGTGGTTTAGAAAGGTATGGTGCAGATTTACCTTTAACTGATAGAGCCGCTATAGAAGAATATATTGACGCAGCAGCAGCTGGATTCTTTATGCCAATTATACCTGCAACTATTGGTGGACTTAGAACTGGCCCTGTACCACAAAAACCAGAGGATACTGAAGGGTCAGACAGTGACATTAATCAAGATATAAACCTTACAGATACGGTTGATGGTAAAAATTTAACTGATGAAGAAATTAAAAAGAAACAAAAAGGTTGGACACTTAATACTGAAGAAGTAAAGAGAAGAAAAAAATTAAATGCAGACCAAGAATCTGCTAATGTTGACCACGAAAATGTAAACCAATATGATTCTAATGATGCTAATATAGACCCTACAAGAGTAAATGTACCACAACAACAGGTTTTACCTGGTCTTGAGTTAACACCAGAGGAAGAACAAGCTCAAGCTCAATTAAATATCGCAAGAGGTATAGGAGGACAAGATGCACAAAGAGATGTTAGAACTAGAAGTACTGAACAAGGAGAACTTGGAATTGGCGTTGAAACACCTGTATTACCCAGAACTGAAAGGGATGCCAAAAATACTACAGAATCTGTCGGAACTACAGTGGTTACTTCTGAATCAGATACTACAGGAACTACTGGAAGAGAAGGAAGAGTCGACTCTACATTAAAAAAACAAAAAGGTAGAAAAAAATTACAAGTACCATCTGATTCTGAAGAAGAAATAAATCTACCACCAATTAATAATAACTTATCTGTAGAAGAAGAGCAGTCATTTAAAGATATACAAAGAGAACGAGGACTCACAGACCAACAACTCGCAGATTTAAAAGAAACTTATATTGCCGACAGAAACGTAAAACTTAGACAACAAGCACGACAAAAATTTGAAGAAGAACAAGCAAAAGCAAGACGAGCGGCAGCAGCAAGACAAAGAGCCTTAGATAGAGAAAATCAACAAGAAGGCGAAGAAATTGTAGATATAGATGAAGATGTAAACCTAGATATACCTGTTGAACAGCAATTAACAATACCTGGTTTAGAACCTACGTCAGCAGAACGTGAAGAACTTATTAGACGAATAGGTGCAGAACAAGAACGAGGTGGAAGAGGACAAGTAACAGGTAGGCCTGATGTTAGAGATGATAGGCAACAAGAGTTACCAGAGATTGAAACTATAGAAGAATTCCAAGAGCAACAAAAACGTATAGAAGATAAGGCTAATCAAGAAAACAGACCACTACCAGCTCAAATAATAGAGTTTTTTACAACATTTCAAAATATAGCACGAAGTGAAGGCATAGATGCTGCTAGACAATACCGTAGAAATAGATTAGCAGACCCAAATTTTAAAGCATTACTTGATAGAGAAGAACAAGCACAAGTAGCTATAGATACAGCAGTGCAAGAACAAACTCAAAAACCAGAAGATTTTAGAAGTGATAATAGACAAGATGCTGTAAATTATGTAAAAGAAAACAATTTAGGAAATGATTATTTTATAAAACAACAAAAAGAGTTTGCATCTATAGTAGATGATAAAGGAGAACAAGTTGTTATAGAACGACCAACAGATTTTACTTTAGAAAAACGTAAAACCTTAAAATCTACGGAGAACAGAAAAAATATTGTTAATGAAATAGCGTCTTATATGGCAGACTATGAGTCTAAAACACCAGGCACAGTATTTGCTTTTAATAGAATTATTAGAGATAACAAAGGAACTGAGGAACAGCAAAAAAATTTAATAGATAAATTTTTAAAAAGCACTTTAAATAAACAACAATACAAAACCATAGCTGACAGTGAAATATACCGTACAAATATAACTAAAAAAGGTGATACATCAATTCTTAATGGTGTTATAAATGCGTATGTAGATAAAACTATATTAGAAACTACTGGTTATAAACAACAAGAGATAGCAATATCAAAAGAAAGAATAGAAAATTTTGATACTTATGACGTTGCTATTTTATTAAAACAACAAGCTTATGAGTTGGGTGTAGATATACCAGCATTTATTAAAACAGGTGCTTCGTTTGGTTCTAAAAGAGCTCCTATAGAAACAGCAACAGATATTGATAGTTTAATGGAAGCGGTTTTAGGAGATTATATTTATGAACAATCATTTGATACTGTTTTATCAACGCCTAAAGACCCTATCACTGGAAAAAAATACGATATAGCAAGTTTTGTAAATAATGGAACGCCAGCAGACTTAAAGAGACGTAAAAAAATTAGAGATGAGTTTTTTAATTCACCTTTATTTGATGCATATTTAGCAAGAAAAAATATTACTAAGAAAAGAAACAAAGACCTCTCGTTACTCGAAGATAAATCAGTAGAAGGTCAAGTTGAACAAGAAGTGTTTGCACAAAGAAGAAGAAACAAATTTGTTAAAAAATATGTAGCTCCAACACAGTATCTTGATGGTAAAACTTATTTAGATGATATTAAAAAAGATAATAATATACTTAATAACGTTGCACGAACAATAAGAGATAAAGCAGAACTAGCAAAAGACAAGGCTAGAATGAAAAAAGAAATACAAGAAAATAGTGCTTTTAACGCTACTCAAGTAGATGAGACAGTTAAACGAGCGTCAGCTGTTAAAGACTCTTCTTTAATTACTCAAACTATTTTTATGGCTGATAATGCACGTGTAGCTTTAGAAAATATACGTGATTATTTAACACAACAAATAGAAACAAGAAAAATAATACAAGAAAGAGCTCCTTACTCTAAACCTGAATTTAAAAATACATTAACCTTAAAAGAACTTCAATTCCAATTAACGTTAACTAATATATTATTACAAATACCTGGTTTAACAAATGTAAAAACAGCGGTTATATCACCAGAAAATATGGAGAAAAAATCTAAAAAACCAAACGTTCTTGGTGTGCATGTATCTCAATATGATACAGGAAAAAATGAAATAAACGTAGTGCCATTAAAAGAATCTGGTTATGCTACTAAAATATTTCTTCACGAAGCTGTACATGCAGTAACGGTGCAGGCATTTAGACCTGGTTTTTTAACTTCTGCAGATTTACAACAGTGGGAAAGAATATTTAGAAAAGCAAGAGAAGTAGCTATTCAAAAAGGTTATGCTACCAAAGATACTTTAGGTGAACCTGGAACATATTATGGATTAAAAAATATAAAAGAGTTTGTTGCTGAAACTTTTAGTAACCCTGATTTTGCAAGTTTCTTACAGTCAATAGAAAGTCAGTCACAACCGCAAAATAAACTTTTATCATTGTTTGATGATTTTATTAATGCAGTTAAAGATTTACTTGGTATAGGAGAAATAGATAATACACTACTTGGTGATACTATAAAAATGAGTGGTAACTTATTAAAAATAGGAGTCCAACCTAAGCCAAATAGTGAAAGAGCAAAACAATTAAAAAAACTACAAAACCATTACAGAGCTCAAGGTTTATATAACGAGGGTGCTGATAAAGCGATAATTGACTTTTTAATTCCACCTTCTACTAGAGAAGACCCTGATGCTTTTATTGATGTATCTAAAAGCAAAAGCAAAACAAGCAAAAAAACAACACAACTTAAAAATAGAACTGATGAAGAAAGAATTAGTAGTAATGAAGTAATTCACGAAAAACGTACTGTAGGTTTTTACAATAAAACAGCTAGATTTTTAAAATCGTGGTTTATGGATGGTCAAAATAGTATAGATAAAATAACTAAGACGTTTGCCATGAGGTCTTTTGATATTAAAAAATGGCAAGATAAATTAGAAAAGTCTCAGTTATTAGTTGCTGGAGTAGAGGGTTTTAATAATGTATTTACTCAGCTTACTTTAGCGTTTGGTAAAGCTGACAGGTATATGAAAGGTCTTATGTTACCTTTACAAGAATATGAAAAAACATTAATAGAATTTACAGAACTTTATAAACAACAGAATCCTGGGGCAAGTGACGCTAGAGCAAGAGCAGTTTTACAAGATATAATGACAGGCGAACATGAGTTTGAAAGAAGACAAATTAAATACATATTAACTGTACCTTTGAGTAAAGAAAGAATAATTAAATTAAAAAATGGTGAAACAACAAGTCCTGCTGATTTAAGAAATAAAATTATGAGAGTTATAACTACTAAAGAATGGACTGACCCTCAACAACGTATGGCAGATTTACAAAAATATAAGCAAGACCTTATAACATTAACTGACCCTACAAATAAAGTATCAGGTAAAAATACTGTAGACGGTAAAGCAGGTGTTAGCTATCTTCAACCCGATAAAGAAGCTTCTTCGTTATCTACAAATATAAAAGATGCTGAATATGACATTTCTGTTTTGACTTATGACAAAGCACAACAATTAAGAAACAAATTTAAAACAATGGAACAAGCAAATCCACAGCTTTATTCACTTATCAAAAAAGTTAGAGAAAACTTAACAACAGTACAGACTGAAACTAAAAGACTTAATTCTATTGGGAACTATGCTGGCCCACAAGCTCTTAATATAATTGATTTTTACGGATGGGAAAACTATATACCTTTGAAAAGTAGACAGGATATAGACGTTGTTAATGATTCATTAGCACAGATTCTTGACCCTACAACTGAAAGATTATCAAGAGATTTAAAAAAACTAGATGCATCTTTTGAGGGTAATCAATCTGATGCTGAAGACCCATTTACTCAGACAGTTGTTGATGCATCATTAGCTGCTGCACGAGCGGGCAGAGTAAAATTTACTCAAGCTATTTTTAATGCTGTTACTACAGAAATTGAATATATTAATTCAACAGGTAAAAAAGTAAAAACAACCGCAATGGATGGTAAAGTAGAACGTATATTTAGTTATGAAGAACGTTATAGAAACGACCCAGATATACAAACTCTTCTAAAAAAGAAAAACACTATAATACACCATCTACCAGACGGTTCTTTAGCAGTAATATCAATTAAAGACGAAAATTTATTGACTGCTTTAAGAGGTGCTTATGATGATAAAAACCAATTTGTTGATATATTAAATCACGTAACAGGTGCGATAGGTCAATTACATACTAGATTTAATTTTAAATTTGCTCCTGTTAACTTTGTTCGTGACACTATTACTAACTTATATATTATAGGTACTGATTTAGGAATAAGTGATATGCTTGGATTTGCTCAAAATGCAACTGAACAAATAACAAAAGGTGGTTTTAAAAATACTTGGCAAATTATAGATATGTATAACAAAGGTAACATGAAGGGATTAGATGCTTACGTGAAAAAAGAACTTAAAAAAGGTAATACGTATCCTAGAGATATGAGAGATTATTTAGAAGAAGGGGGTATAGTATCATACTCACAAGCTCTAAGTAATCAAAGTGCTTTTGAACGTCAACAACAAGCGGTTGGAGCTACTCTTTATTTAAAAAATAAAAGACAAATAACTACATTTTTTGATACTTACATGGGTACGTTTGAATTAGCTTCCAGGGTTGCAGCTTTTCGTATATTTAGAAATAATTATTTAGCTAGAAACGCTCCTGGTTTAAGTCGTGCACAAACATCACCTGAAGTAATACAAGCTGCAAACGAAGAAGCTGCAGCATACGCAAAACGATTATCTAACTTTGAAGAAATGGGTACAATGGGTCGTACTTTAGGTGGTTTATTTATGTTCTTCCGTGCCTCTGCAGTTGGTGCAGCTAGGGCAGCACAATCAGTCGGACCAGCTTTTAGAAATCAAGAAGCATTAGAAGCACAATTACCAGATTATATATTAGGTAATCCTGAAGCACTAAAAGCTTTTAGAGAAAAAACAGCTAGAGATAAAGCAGCAGCTCAAACAATGTTAGTTACAGGTATTAGCATGGGTATGGCAATATTTTACTTATCGGCTGCATTAGCTGGTGAAGATGAAGATGATTCAAATAAAACATTTAATGATGATTTATCAAGATGGACTAGATTTGCAAGGTTTGATATGAGTGGTGTTCCAGGATTTAAAAAAGATGATGTTATACAAATACCTTGGGGCTTTGGTTTAGGAGGTATACCTGCAATCGGTGCTCAATTAGCGGGGGGTCTCTCAGCTAATGAAAATACTCCGTTAAGTATAATGGGTAATATAATTAACATAACATTAGACTCTTTCGCTCCTTTACCTATATCAAGAATGGACCCATCAGAATCTACTCTAGCATGGTTGATTGATACCGCAGTACCAACGATGGCAAGACCTATGGTTGAGTTTACTATGAACAAAAATGCTTTTGGTAGTCCAATTTATAATCAGTTATACACTAAACGTTACGGTGATGCTTACCAAGCTGGAGATAATGTCCCAGCTATGTTTAAAGACTTTGCAGTATTTGTAGCTGAAAAAACAAACGGGGCTATAGATGTTAACCCTAACGTTTTACACTTTTTTGCAAACAACTATATAGATGCCATAGCAACTACTATGCAAAATTTTTATAGTCTTCAACTAACAGCTAGAGGACAACAAGAGTTTCAAGCAAAATCAGACACAATATTTTTTGGTAGTTTTTTTAGTAAATATTCTGATATAGACCAACGAGCTTATGCTAGAGCTAACAGAAAAGCAGAGGAACTACAAAGAAGAATGGATTTATTTAAAGATGTAAACCCACCGAAATATAAAGAAGTTTTAGGGCAAAATCCTCAAGCTTTATTAACTATATCGTTATATAACAGTATGAAATCACAATTAAAAAAACTTCAAAAGCAAGCAGGAGATATAAGAAAAAATCCAAACTTATCACGTCAAGTAAGAAGAGATATGTTAGAAGTGGTAAAACAAAGACAACTTATGTTCAAACGTCAAATAACAAATATGATAGACCAAGCTATACCAAAGTAATTATCTTATTCTCCACACTCTTACACCCATGACATCATCTTTTACGGTTTGAAATACCTTTACCTTAACACCCGCACGTTTAGCTCCACTATCAATAGCGTATATCATAGATGATGCTTTGAGTGTTGGTATAAAGAAACTTTCCCCTACCTCCATCCACTCAAGAGGAAAGTTCCATTCTGGTTCATTTGTTAATCTCATTACTCTCCTTTATCAAATCTTCCAGAAACTTAGTGGTATCAATCTCTAATGCCATAACTGAACTAAACCCAGTAGCAGGTTTCCAACCTGTACCCATACGCCTTTTATGGTCACGTATGTTATAGCCTTTAGCTTTCATTTTAAGAATAAAATCTGAAATACTTACTCCTGACTTACCAAGATACTCTCTAAAGTGTCGCTTCTCTATAAACATCTTAGCTGTGTCAATCTCTGCACGTATCAATAGCTCACCTCTTGGTTCTTGATTAACTTTATTATTCTCATTGACCTCTAACGCTAGAATGTTAGCGTTGTGTGCGTTAATATACTCTCCAAGCATACTCTCGTAGTCTACCTCGTTAATACGCCCAATTACATTATCTCTTATGTTAATTAGTTCGCTTACAGTAGCTGTGTATATTCTAGTCAAATCTAAATCTACTATATCATGTTCTATGGCTATCTCACCTGCAGCAAAAGTACACGCTATCATATTCTCATGGAATCTATAGGTAGTATCATCTCCAAAGTCACTCTTAAATTTTACTAGCCATTTATCTATTTTAACTTTTATATCTTCTTTAGAGTACTCAAAAAGTCTATTAATAAAATCAAACCCTGCGTGCCCATAATGATGATTGTAAGGTTGAAATATGTTTGCCCCTGCTGTTGGGTCATCAAAGAATATCTTAGGTTTATTCACAGTAATTTCTAGTAAACGAGCCACTTCTCCATGTGGATTCTTTTTCACAGTCTGCAAGGTGTTATATAACGAGTGGTTAGAGGTAAACAAGGCTATCAATGATGCAGACATCTCATACTCCCTCTCAGCGTTCACTGAGGCTTGCATACGCACCTTTGCCTTACCGTTTGATATCTTATGTATCAGATTAGACAATGCTCTACCTTCTATGCTACCTACTTCATCTAGGCCAAAAGGTAAGTTGTGAAATGCTAAGTATCTAGCTGTCAATGCGTTCTCTGTTGCCCCACCCTGTGTAAGCTTGAGTGCCTCTGGGTTACCCCATATACTCAAAGCTGCTTGTAGTGCACCTGTTTTACCTGAACCTGAGTCTGTCCCCGTGAGGCATACGGTCATACCATTGGTGGTTGTTTGTTCCATAAGAACAGAACCGAAACCAGTTAGCATAGTAAAAGCATGTAGTTCTAAACTAGGTGTATCTAGCTTATTAGCTGTTTTCTTCCATTCATCATAGCTACCCTCAGTATTTAAATGTTGAGCAATACCCTTACACAACGGAGAAGTTGGGCTATTAACTATATTACCTTTCAAATCTATTTCTTTATTACCTATCACAAAAGCATCTCTATTCGGTGTCCAACCCATTTGTGTTCGCATAATTTCAGCTTTACTTTTAGATAATAAATAATCTCCCCATCTATAAATATAAGTCATAAGATATCTTCCTTGTTGGTTGTTAGGGTCAAAAAATACCCCATTATGTAATACAATTTCTTTAAATTTCTCTGGTGTATATAAGTGCTTCATAGGCATCATAAACTCTCTAGGTTCATCATTAGGTGGATGATACTTCATATTCAAACATTCACCCTCTGTAGCACTATATATTCTATTAATAGGGTACAAGTCATATGGTGATACTAACATAGGCTTTTTACGTGGTAATGCTTGCCCATCTTCATCTATTTCTTGTGGGTGTTCAAAATAAATACCACCGTCTGCTCCACCATACACAAATGGATGTAAGTCTTTAGGAAGACCACCAAGAGTAGACAAAGCACCACCCTGTTTGTATTGCTCTACAGGATTTAGTTCTGTAGATGGGGCGGGTACAAATTCTTTACCTATTGCTAAAGGGTTAGTTATTTTACCTTTATGTGAACACCCATCGCACCCTGTAGGATTTAATTCATTAAATTTATTACATGAGAAAGGTTTATCTTGTGACTGTGTAGCTTTAGCTTCAGTTATGTCAGGGTTATAATCTTTGTGATTCTCTGACATTAAATGAATTGCCTTATCTCTGTCAGTACAATGTTGTGCTATAGATAAACCTGCATACCACATAGGTTCTTCTAATGTAGTAGCGTTTAATAAAATATGTTTTATCTGAGCACAACCATCTTTGTTTGTAAGGCTTTTTTTAGCTATTGTTTCGAAAGACGACTGAAAGTTATCTAGTTTTAAAGCTTTTCTTTGGTCTTCAGTGAGATTACTTCTCTTATCATTTAACATATTCTCAAATGAAACTTCTACACTCCCAATACTTTCTTTAATAAGTTGTAATGGATACTCATTTATTTCTTCAGTTAATAATTTCGTAGGTGTTGATTTTTTACCTTTTTTATAATTTATGCTATCAGGACTACGCATTATTCTAGCGGCATCACACATAACAGAAGAGTCAACTAATAATTTATGTTCTAAACAAAAGTTAAAAAACTTTTCTGCATATGGTTGCCACTCTTCTATAGTTAATTCTTCTTCTAAAGGCCAATACCCATGTATACCATTACCAGAATCTAGTTTAATTACAGGAGGTAATAAGGTTTTCTCTACAAAATCATCTAAGGCTTTCTCTGCCTCTTCTTTTGTAGCATAGCCTTTACCTAACTTAGCCTTATCTTTACCTACATCTAAATCTACAAATAAAGATTTTCTATATGAAGCGTGTTTTGCCAACCTACTTTGACCTTGAAAGGAAGACATAGCTACATACACATTTATATTTTTGTGTTTGTTTTGTAGTTCTTTTATTGTGGGTTCTATATCTTTTATATAGTCTACCCATTCGTGATTCATCCCTTTACCACTTGTCCACGCTATACAGTATTTGTTGCCTTTAGTTGGTAGTATTTTTTCGTAAAATTTAGTAATCATTTTCTATATTCTGTAAATATTTTTTAGCTAATATCTGAGTCTTAGTTGGTAACTTCCCTTTATCCAAATCTTTTTGTACTACACTCATAAATTTTCTAATACTAATACATTTTTTCTCTCGTATGTATTTACCTCTAAACCATCCATGCACTGCCATTCTTGACACATCAAAGTGTTTAGCGACAGCTGACGCAGGTAATTTAGCTTCAATACATAACTTTGCTAACTGTACACCAACTCTTTCAGGGTCAGCGTTAGCTAAATGAATTAAAAGTTTATCACTATATGGTCTTGCCATTTCAATCTCCCTCGGTTTTTACACCCCATTTATCCATTAGGGTGTTTATATCATTCTCATCTACTATAGGTTTTGGTTTATCAAACGGTGATTTTTTAAGGTCAACTTGATACACATTCATTTTAACAGCTTCTTCAGCTGCAGAAGATTTACTCTGTTCTTTTATAACTTCTATATCTTTACTTTCCACAGCTGCTGTAGGTGAAAAATATAATTTAGGTATAGAAGAATCAACAGCAAACTGCATCTTAGTTACTACATTATTTGCACTAACATTATTATTAGCTAACATTTTTATATAAGGTCTAAAAGGCCATTTACCCATATCCTCTTTTCCAAATGTAGATGTGGCAGGCAATATCATTTGCATTACATCACCTGCGATATCATCTAATAATACAACGGCTATTCGCCATGAAAGTTTGCATGCTGCACCCATACCACTTGCACCAGAGCCTCTCACACTAAATTCACAAATATTACAGTTCTTAGCTTGGGGTGTTGGTACATCTTCATCAGGTACTTTAGAATCAGTTGACCAACAAGTCGGTGAAACAGGTTTACCCTCTTCATACTCTCCCTCATAGAAAGTACGTGAAGCATTGTGAGCCATTTTTACTATAACCACTCGTATGTGATTATCTTCCATAGTAGATACCTCTTTGCCGTTTACAACTTTACTAAAGTTACCACCACGAATAGAAATTCGTTTAGTGCTATTACCTCCGCTAGTTGCAACGGCAAGTGTATCTTCATCCAGTCCTTCTTTTAAATCTGGATTGTTTTGTAGGATATCCCACAAATCATTAGTCATCCTTGACTCCCCACTTATCTAGAATGTCAGTAACGTCTTTACTTCCATCAGATGTGGATTTAGTTTTTACTACTTTAGGTTCAGATACAACTTCATCTGTTTGTTTATCAAAAACTTTTGCATCTACCTGTTCATCAACTCCATCTTTGGAGTCATAACCAGCAGTTTTATCAAAACCAAAACGGCTAGCTCCCTCTGACCCCTCTACTAAACGGATAACTTGTACAGCTCTTATTTTTAATGACACACCTGCTCCATGCAGAGGTGAAGCATATGGATATAACCCTGCATTAACTTTAATTTCCGAGCCACCCCAAATCGGAGGGTCAACTAACGGGTTGTTTTGTGCATCAAATATTGCAGGTTTGTAAGCTGCTTTTGATTTAAACTTAAAAATAAGATTACCTGTTGGCTTGCCATCATCATCTAACTGTTCTGAAAACGGTGGGTTTGCCGCCTTAATATCTTTTTTCTTCTGTTTTTTCATTTCAGCTTTTAAATTTTCTTCAAAAACTTCATTAATAGTTTTTATAAGAGGTTTAGCCTCTTCCTTAGATAATACAAGATTAACTTTGTATTCTCCTTCTTCATTGTATTTTGTATCTGGTTTAGTTAACCAAGGATACAAAGCTACGCCTGTAGGCGTTGTTACTTGTTCTGTCATAATAATCTCTCCTAAGATTTAGTTGGTTTACGTACAGTTATTTTAAATTCTCGCATGGTGCTGATTCCAGGTGGAAGTCCTTCATCCTCACGAGAGCCTAAAAATTCTTTTAAATTTCCTTGATGTATTCTTTGTTGCAGTATTTCTATAGCATCATTATCTTTTATGTATTGCTTGAAATTAACCCAATCTCCGCAAACAAAATTTTCTTTGGTGCTCTTGATAACTGTGCCAAACCCAGTACGGATACTGTCAGCACCTATCTCGTTACAAGAACTTAATAAAGCTTGTTCTATAGAAACAAGGTCATTAGCTAAATCTTTATCTTTAGCCTCAAACTCTCTAGTAAGTTTGTTTCTCTCATCTCTTATAGCTACATATGTCTTAACTAATTTTTCATTAGCTGTAAGTTTTTTATCTGTCATTCTTCTAATACCTCTCTATATAAGTCTACTAATTTAGTATGTTGGTCTACTTTTCCTCGTAGCATTGCATACATTCTTTTTTCAACAGGAGAGCCTTGTAAATGAACAACTGTCATTTTGTTCTTTTGCCCTACCCTATCCATCCTAGCTATACACTGTAAATAAACTTCAACTGACATCACAGGCGACCAAAACACTACCACATTAGCGGCAGTTAATGTAACTCCATGCGAGGCAGACTGAGGTTGTATAACTAAAACTCTAGGGTCTTCTGCTGTTTGAAATTTTGTAATAATATTAAATCTTTCTCTTGCGTTGACATCGCCATGTATCAATTCATTCACTATATTGTTTTTTGATAAAAACTCAGACACTATATCAATAGTGTGTCTGTAAGGCACAAATACTAAAACCTTATGTGAAGTTTCATCAATAGCTTCTAATAATGCATTCAATCTAGGTTTTATATCAAATCTTACTTCTTCTTTTGTATCTGTGTAAACTGCACCGCCTGATATCTGTAATAGTTTATTCATACCTGCGGCAGCATTAACAGCTGATATTTGTTCTCCTGCAGTTTCAATTAACATTTGGTTTTTTAATTCTTTGTAATATTTATTAGCTTGTGCTGTTAACTCAACGTTTCTTGTCTGGTGCATAACATCTGGTAAATCTAAACACTCATCTTTAGCAAATCTTATAGCAGGTGTTAGTGCTTTGAATACATCATCTTTTGCTGTTGGTCTAGGAATCCATTTGAATCTAGAAATTTGATGCATAACTTTATCTCTCCACGCCATTTTAAATTTAGGTACACGTTGTGGACAAACTAACTTAGCTAACCCATACGCATCTTCTGGTGATTGAGATGCAGGTGTTCCTGTCATCATCCATATTTTAGTGTGAGGTCTTACTATCTTAGATAATGTTTTCCAACGACTTGTTGTAGTAGATTTATATGCATTAGCTTCATCTATAATTATTAAATCAAAATCAATATCTTTAATTTCTTCTTTGATAATAGCTACGCCATCATAATTTATAATTACAAAATCACACCCACTATTAATTATTGTTCGTCTTTTATCTGCTGTGCCATGACACACTTGAGATGTTCTATGCATACAAGTATTAAATATATCTGCTTGCCAAGCTGAGTACATAATTGATAAAGGGCATATAATTAATACACGTTTAACTTTACCTTCATTCATCAAGTAATCAGCCGCCCATAAAGCAGAAGAAGTTTTACCTGTGCCTGCTTCATTAAAACAAAAAGCTCTATCATTAATAGATAAAAATTCAGAGGTACTTTTTTGATGTTCAAAAGGTTTATAAAGACCTGCCCATTCATAATCTCTAGTAATAGGTGAGGGTAAGTTTTTATTCAAATTCAATATATTATTCAGCTCTATCATTTCATCCAAGCCCCAGTACACAACAACTTCGTTGACACCATCTGCGGTTCTAGATATCACTTCGCTTTTTTCTATTCTTTCTATTATTGTTTTTGTTGAAGTATCTCTCAGTTTTAGTTTTAGTATTTTTGTATTTAGTAAATTCATAGTTTTCTCTTATTAAGATATATAGTTTACACCTACCATAAATAAAAAGTCAACTACTAATTTACTATCTTGTTAAGTTTTTTTAGATTTTTTTCTTTCTCTTTTACTTGTTTCAGATACAAGCTTCCCTTGAGAGTTACGTTTGAATGAGCGATTTTTAGATTTAGATACTACCTTTAAACCGTCTTTATTTTTACCACCTTTAGATAATGCTTTCTTATGTGCTACGTCTTTACCTTTACGAGCTATGCCTTTTTTATCTAGCTTTCTACGAGCACGTTGACGTTCCATACGGTTCTTATGCTCACCTCTAGCTTTCTGCTGTCGGTACTCTTTTTTGTAGGGTCTTCTTTTCTTAGTATATGCCATCCATGTATTATACTACTTAGGGTTAAATTCACAACTGTCTACTGAACACCACCCACACAAAGGAGTAGGATTTGGTTGCCAAACGTCTGTTTCATAAGAGTTTTCTAATCTTTTTAATGGTTGTTCAAACATACCCCAAGACTTGTCCATATCTCTTCTATGATATTCTTCAGTAACAAAAGCATTATGCATAACAAATAGTAGTCCTGCTTTTATTTTTTGTATGTCTGGGAAATGTGTAAATGCCATTAAAGACATCAAGCGTAACTGTTTTGGGTCAGGATATTTTTTACTACCTGTTTTATAATCAACTATAAAAGCACAATCTCCATTAACAATAACTAAATCGGCAATGCCTCTAACCCATCTATCTTCATCGTGAAAATCACAAGGTGTTTTATCAAACCTCAATGCCATTTCATACTCAACATATTTATCACCTTTTATATTTATTAAAGAGTCAACCATACCTTTAAATCTTTGATAGTTCTTAGCTAATGGTTTATTATCTCTTACATACTCTTCTAATGCGGTGTGCACTTCTTTACCATAAATCATAGCTTCACTTTCTTTGATTATGTAATTTTTTAATACTCTTATTTCTTGATATTGTTTAGGACAGTTTTGGTATTGTTTTAACGATGAATAACTCCAAGTAAAGTTTGTCATACATTTCCTTTCTTTATTATAATTAGTTAATAATCTCATATATTATATATATTTACAACTTTCTACTTCTTGAAAATTGTTTTGTAGCCTTTCTTTGTAGCTTAACAACATCTTCTGTTTGATGTAAATGTATTGCATTTTTATCTTTGTTCTGTTGTCTTTGACATAAAACCATATTACCCTCTACGTACCCTTTATGTGGTAATATCCTATCAATACTTAAATTAGTTTTATTTAAAAAATTTTCTTTCGGTGTTAAGTTTCCGTCTTTAATACGTGTTAGTTTAGGATAAACGCCTTTTTCGTTACGGTAAGCACTACGATAATTTTGTTTTCTTAACATAGCCATAAGCCATATATAAAGTTCTTTACGGTTTTTCCACATAACTTGTTTTGGGTTTTTTCTTTTTTTATCTGAAAAAGAATAGTCATTCCACATGGCTTCTGTAAACCCCCACCAATCTTTAGCTCTTCTTTCATATCTACTTTTCTTAGCTGTTGCTTTGTGCACTGGACAAGTTCTTCTGCGTTTATTACTCTTGTCCATACGACTAGGTTTCTTATCTCTCAACCAACTAGCACAATAGTGTCTCAACCAGTACTCATGTTCATCGCCTACATAACCCTCTTCAAACAACTGAGCTTTTTTATTTCTTGCATATCGTCTGTATTTAGTAAGTATTTCTGCATTTAACTCACCCATTTTCTTTCTTTTCATAAGTAAGTCTTTGCATATATCATTCTCTCTTATCTTTGCTATTGCCATAATTTATATTCCACTATCTCAAATTCTTCATTTAATGTTTTAAGTTCTTCTTCATCTTTTACATAGAAAAACACATCATCATCTACAAATTTATCTTCCCCAAACTTAATGTAATATCCATCTTGTACTTCTTGAGTGTCTTTCCATTTAATAGTGCAAATAGCACCTGTATTTTCTTCATTCATATTAACAATCTCCATAGTTATTTGCATAACCGCCCTCACAGGCGATAGGTAAATCTTTACCCCACTCAGGAGGCTCAGACATTATTTTCATAATCTTTTCTAGTGCTATATCCTTTTCTTCTTCTGGTGCAACACAAACGATTGCATCATGCACAGTCAACACAACTGGATACTCTCTAGCAACTTCTATCATTTGTTCACCTATAACTATCCTAGCTAATGCTTGCACTACATTTTCTACAACTGACCCGCCCCATATACCAACTGTGCCTCTTCGTGACTTATATCTAAATTCACCTCTTGATTCTGAAGTATCCCATTTTAAATCAGGATAATATATACACATACCATTCGGTAATCTGATACGACCTTTTTCTATGTGTACACATTTATGTTTATCTAGGTAGTAACCTTTGTCGGCACTACCTGCCATAAACTCTAATGCTCTATCACACTCTCTCCATAATTCTATTACTTTATGATTAACCTCACGATAAACTCGCACTAAGTTTTTACATTCTGTTTCATCTAACTTGACCGACTGACCAGATGTTTCTAGGGTGTGCTGTAGTTTTTTCCAACCTGTACCATAACCTAGTCCTAACGTACATGTCTTACCTACAAAACGTTCTTTCTTATTAGCTTTAGTAATCTTCTTACCATATACTTTGCTAGAAAAGTTTGCATACACATCTTCACCATTTCTAAATTCTTGTACGACATCTTCTTGCCCTGCTAACCAGACTAGTATACGTGCTTCAATCTGTGACGAATCTACGTTTAGTATGACATGACCTTTTGGTGGTATGATTGCGTTCTTCAATGCTTTTTTCTTTACGTCACGACTCGGTAGGTTTTGAAAGTTAACTTTATCTGACCCTGCCCACCTACCTGTGTGAGCACCATAATATTTTAATGGTATAGGTAACAGTCCATTATTACGACAACCAATGTCTAAGAATCTCTCTATTCTTGTTTCCTCTATGGTAGATTTTGTACCTAAACGAACAGCACACAGTTCTTGTATAAAAGGGTCATCATGTTCTTTCAGCTCTATAAAACCTATGTCATTCTTAGCTAATGCAAATGTATCTTTACCTGTTGTTGGTGATACTTTTAGAGGAACAACTACTCCCATATCTTCTAATAGTTCAGCAAACTGTTTATTACTTGCTAACTTTTTACGTACTTCTTCGGTAGTGTCACACTCTAACCTAGCTTTTAAACTATCTAAAAGATGTTGTTTCTCTGTCGTAACTTCTTCTAATCTTTCAATTAGAATAGCATCATTGATTTTTAAACGAGGCTGAGTAAACATTCTTATTGTTGTGTCAATTAATAGTATCTCTGACTTTGGAAACTCTTGTAAACCATATTCTTCTTGAGGTCTTAATAGTTTATGAAAAAGTTTGTAAGTAAGTTCCACATCATTAATACAATATTGACCATATTGGTCTAATTCGTCTTGTTCAAAATCTTCTAGTTTTTTACCCTTTGCGTCTAAGACTTCCGTTCCTTTCTCTCCTATAAGATACTTCTCAGCGAGAGCTTTAAGTGAACCACCCGCATTGATACCATGTAGAGCACGAGCCATTGATAAAGTATCAAGGTAAAGTTTAGGAGTTATATTAAATATAAAAGATAATATTGCACCGTCAAATATAGTGTTATGACATAGCAATCCGTTCTCTTCTATTTTATATAAGTTTAATACTTCTTTTAGTTCTTTGTGCGTGCCTGTGTACCATTTAGCAACACCGCCATTCACTTTGATACTAAACCCAACGACTTGAAAACGTGGGTCTTTTATGTATGCCTCAGTGGTTAACTTAGATAGACTAAAGTCACTATCGTAATAGGTCTCAAAATCAATCGTTAGAATTTGCATAATTTCTATCTCTCTTTTCGTGTTTACATCTTCCAACTAAATTGTATGCACCTCTCTCTTGCCTCCATGCACACCACCAAGTTCCTCTATCTAAGAATCTCCCTTGCTCTCCACATTTATGACACACTTCTTTGTCGTAATGACTTTTTAAATTAATTGTTTCTGTTTGTTTTTTCATAGTTATCTCTCATTATTTCAATTTCCCTAGTGTTTTTGCCCAATCTATCGTTCTTCTTTTTCTTGCTTGTTGTCTAGTCAAAGGCTTTGGAAGTTCTAGTTTGCCTTGTTTCTCTAATCTTCTCAACACTGATATATCAACGCCTGCGTATCTTGCAAGGCTAGTTCTTGTTGCGTTTGGGTTTTCTTCTTTAAATTGATTAACTCTTTGTACCATAGTGTCTAATTGTTCTGGTGTGTATGTTAAACCTCTAGGCATTTTTCTTCCTCGCTTTTCTTAAAGATTCTTTACCTTTTTTAAATATAGAAGCGACTTCTGTTTTACCCATAACTTTTGCACGTTGTTCACCTACTGTCAATATTTGTATCTTACGAGCATATGGCTTATTTATCTTTTTAACTTTAGCAACAGTCTTTCTTGCGTCTGTCGGTGTTGCAAACTTTATACTAACTGTGTCTTTTGGATTTTCGTCAGTATATAATCTTCTACCTGAGCCCTTTGGCTTTTTACCTGTGCCTACTCTTGGGTCTTTTTTCTTACTCATTCTTTACCTCTCTCTAGTTTTTTAAATTCTTCTTCGGTCATTTTTAGTACACCTTCGTGTTGGTGTACGTTTAGTCGTTTGTTTTGTTGTACATATAACATAAGAAACCTAAATTTATCCTCTGGACATAAAGAATTATATAAGTCAGGTTTGATTACATCATTCAAAGTTTTAGGTTTTTTCATTTCGTTTTACCTTTGTCGGTATTGTGATACCAGTTGTTACCACTTGTTAATTTGTTTTCTTGTTTTTGCTGATACAGGCTTTGGCTCAAATTTTCCAACAGCTAATATATCCACATCTGTTGGCTCACCCCATACGTGGTGTTCTTGCACAATTTTTTCTGCGTCTTCTTTACTACATGCCATAACTGATATTGGCTTATAATGTTTAGTAATGTATACAATATAGTTTTGTTTCTCATAATCTTTGCTCATAATTTTTCCTCTCTTGTTTACAATACGGTGCGTGTATTTTTACACGTTACTAATTTGTTTCTTAATTAGATACTCTAACATATCTACATTAGATTCGTCAATTAGTAAACTTACACCTTTTGTATTTTTTATATCAGACAAGTGTTTCTTTTGTAAGGCAGTAGGTTTGTTGCCATTGGCTTTACATTCTATACCAATGAAACGACCTTGATGACAGGCAATAATATCAGGCACTCCACTTGCACCATATCCACCCGTTGCGGGCATACAGTAATAAGCACCAATATTTTTTAGGATTTTTTTAGCTTTTTCTTTGACTTTCTTTTCTGGTGTCAAACGGGCTTCCTTGTAACATTCTTAGTTCATCATCATGTAAGACTATAACATATATACTGTTAGAAATTTTCCATGAAATGTTTTTATCTCCGTCTTCTGGACACGTAAAAAGTTCACGTTTTGAGGGTATTGAATAGATAGATTTTAACTTAGGATTTTTACAAAGTTCATCAGCTACGATAATTTTAACTAAAAGAAAAGAAGGAAGTGAATCATGGTCATATCGGTTGACAGTATTTTTTCCGATGTGAAAACTATAATATCCTTGTGTGTCCAATATTACAGGAACACACACACTCCCTTCTTTGTTCGGAACGGTTGGCTCTAAAACATAATTTGGTATAACTAATCCCATACTAGGATTCTAACACACAAATAGCTCTGCAGTCCTTATTTTCATCCCACATAGGATGATAAAATATTTTTAGGTCTTCATCATAGGTAGAAGAATCGCTATCATATTGTCCTATCTTTTTAGCCAAACCTCTAAAAGTAAATTCAGCTTGTGGGTTTTTATTTTGTAGTGTCATTCTATACATACTCAATCTATTCGCTATATCATCTTTGGTATTATCTTCAAAATTAGATATATCATTAGACGATTCAAACTTTATGTCATATAACACTATATAATTTTTTGATTGATAACCTAAATCATATTCTAACAACGTACCATTACTCACGTTTTCATCATATTTAGATTTAAAATTATCATAATCTTGTTGACTAGAAACATATTTAAATTTACCAGTACAGACTATACATTCGTTTTTGTCTAAATAGTCATTGTTAATCAAAAATGTTACAGGTTTGCCAAACGTCTTGTGCATATTAATTTTCTGTTCTGCTATCTTCTTTGTTAATTCTTCAAAACGTTCACGGGCTTTAATTGCATTATCAAGAATATTACTACCTAATGGAATTTCTTCAAAAAGTTTATTTAATAACATATGATAATCATTCCCATTCACAGATATATTTTGATACTCTCTTTGAAAGGTGTTGTTATTAAAAAGTTCTTCGTAAATATTTTTTATAACATTACTACGATTTGTTCCATTCCAACTTAGTATATTACTATCAGGTTGTAAATTATTTTTCGTAATTTTTCTTAACAGACTTTTCATATTCACAGACTTTATAAAGTGTGTGTCGCCTATTTCTTTACAATCGTTATTTGGTGTATAAAAATAATAAATAGTTCTATCACCTCTATCACCAAATTTTTTAGTCCATACTACTGCATTTACAAAACCTAAATAAGTTAATGAATAAGCTTCATATTCATCATCGTGCCATGAGCGGTCTTCTCTAATAGGTAATATAGAAAAATAGTCTTTACTTGGCTCTCTTGCTCTTACCTTACCTAAAAGTTTCAGATTTGGAAACATGCCACAAATATGTTTAATAAATATTTCTGTTTCTTTTTCTGTTACCGTTATATCTTCGTTTTTATAGTTAAGCATTATTACACCTCTCTTTTTTGTAGTTTAATTAAATCGTTACTCGGATACTTCTTTGATTCACATGGATGATATTTTTCATCATAAGCATTGTTTAATTCATATAAGTGTTTTAAATAATTATCCCATAAGATTTTATCAGCACTCGTATTGTAAGATAAAAAATGTCTTAGTTTCCACGTTGAATTCAAAAAACCACACAGATAATTAGCAACAAACACGTCAGCTACTACACTATGTTCTTTCGCTAGTTTTTGAAAGTGTCTGCATTTTTCAGGATGTGTTTTTATGTCTATTGGCACATCCTCAAATACGTTTTTCGTATTTAATATTTCTGAAACAAGGTCTGTAAAGAAACTTTCTCGCTGTTTGGCTATAGAGCCCTGACCGTCTTCTAACATATTTAACATTGTCGTATAAGTTTCTTTGTCTTTCATTACTGACTTTCTTACTTCACTACCTTTTTCTGCGTTTAGTTTTCTCTGTATAACATCATACTTTGTTACAGGTTCAATACTATTACCTCTAAGCAGTGTGTTTGAATCAATTCCAACAATTTTGTACTTCCATGATTTTTGTAAAGGAATCATCTCTGCCACTTTTCTAAGCTTTGGTTTAACCCATTCATCTATTTCTGTATCCTTGAATTTTGGGTTATCAACCAATCTGTATCTTGTATAAACTACACCTCCATATTTAGATTTATGTTGTACAGCACTATGATATTCACCTGACCAGTGAACCCCATTGTTTAAGATACGTGTTATTCCAACATCATAATCTTCCCATGACACATGCCACGTTATGATGTTGTTTTTATCTATCTCATAAATTGGTGTATTGTAAGTTTTTACAGTATAAACGTCTGATGACACCACATGCGTGCTTGTATTTTTAGGATACGCAACACCTTCCTCAAAACAAAAATAGTTCCTCCTTCTTGTGTCCATTGGGTATGTTCCATTTTTAAATTGTTTTGTAGTGCTTGCAATATAATGTAATTTTTCATATGTATATCTTTCTAACATTTCTAACCTCCATAGTTTTGTGTTTTAAATACTGTGCGTGTAAAAATACACGTTTCAGATTTGCTTTTGATACCAGTTAGTCCAAATATTGTTTTACTACTCTACCACTTGGCACTTTCAAATTTTCATTCTCAGTTACAAGCCATAGAGTTTCCATTGGCACATCCCATTTAATATCATCTGTGTAGAAATAACCGTCAGTAAAAACAATCATAGCTGAAGCTTGAATGTTATTTTCTTTCACATATTCAGATACACAATTTGGCTCTGTGCCACCTCCTCCACTTGGTTTCAACATATTTTCTATATCATTGTATTCACCTACACGGAATACTTGTACACGAGCTATTTTACTATCCCACCATAAAACAGTTACTTTCTCAGGATTAAGTAATTCACAGATGAGCTTTAGTTCTGTACAAAATTGAGCAAGGGGTAAACCATATATACTCCCTGAAGTATCAATAGCAACCACTATCTCGCCCACATTTTCTGATATAGTAGTAGGTAGATATAGTTCATCCATAATGTGTTTTTTGTTGTACTTTTTAAAAGACCAATCATCAGCACCTTTCAAAAGATTAACAACAAAATCTCTCATTATCTCTTTCCAATTAACTCTACCTACCAACAAATCATCAATCTGTCTTGCTACTTTACCTCCCATTTGACCTGCGAGAATTTTACCTTGACGTAATGCCTCTTCAACTTGTTGTATTAGTTCCTTATCTGACGGTCTTGGATTGCCTGACCCAGATTCGGAATTAGATGAATTTCCATTACTCTTACCATTATCCTCACTTTCATCAGTAATTATATGTTCATCAAATGAGTCTTGTGGTTGCCAATCAGGGTCGTTATCTCTCTGCTGTTTTAAGTCACGATAGACTTCCATAACAGACCAATTACGATACTTCTTATCCCACAAACCACCCTTAGGTAATACAGCAAAATCCTTGTCTTCAAACTGCATAATTACATCATTCACAACATAATCTGCCGCCATATTCAAAAGCTGTGGCTCTTTCTTAAATAAGGATTTAAACCTCAACATATGTTGTAGAGCTACGTGTAAGTTCTCGTGCATAATCAAACCTCTCAACTCTGCGTCTGTCAAATCTTTAACAAACTCACGACCATACATTTTGTTGTACCCGTCTGTGCATGCAGTAGGAACATTATCATCTATGACACTCTTACCCATAACAATAACACTTCCATACAAAACAGTATCGGGGTGTTTCATCAACTTAATGTGAGCTTTTGTAAGTCTTTGCTCAGGACTTAATGAGTGATTCATACATTATCTCCTTCAAAGTTATGTTTGTTTTCTCTACACCATTGACCAAACTTTTTGTGAGCTACACACAACGACCTTACTTCTGGTTTTGAAGCATTGACTGCCATTGTATAAAAGATAGTTTGTATTTCGTTCTTCTCTATCCTATCTACAAATTTCAAAAACTGTGTAATGTCTTCTGAAGTTTCTACCTTGTTAACAGCTTGGAACATAAGTATCATCAATGCTGACTCTCTTTCATCAACAGGTACTTTTTCTGGGTTTTCCATTATTTCTTCCCACGAGGGTAGCTTATCACCTATTGCCATTAATGCAGAAAATTGGCTAGCCGTTGCTTTACCAACAATGCCTGCCATAATAGTCATAACATCATTGTGACTAAACTTATCTCTATTCCTAACGACAACATCTAGTTTAGCCAACGAACGTGGACTAGAAAAAGATAATTGAGGATTACTTGGGTCAAAAATACAAGGATTTAATTTTGGGTCAAATCCGTCATCACGGTAACTTGCTAACAAATCAGGGTATCTAGTGACCAATGCTTGAATGTATGGGTGTATATCATTCCTTGTAGCCCACTCACACCATTCCTTAGGTGTAACTTTCAATAACTCAATAATACAAACTCTGTTACCACCATGAGCTAAAAATCCGTCACCCACTCCGTCTGTTATATTGTTTGATGTGCCAAAAATTATACTACCCTCTGGTAGAGGTACGTCATCAATCTTCCTCTCAAGTAATAGTTTCATAAACATAGTTTGAGTCATTTTTGGTGCTTTCATTATTTCATCAAGCATAATAACTTTTGGTTTAGGACTATCCATTTTGAATACACTACCAATATACGGCTCAAGACATTTAGTTTCTTTGTTTGGTATCTTCATACATATATCTGAATAATCCATAATTGGACAATCAAGGTAGATATAATCATAGCTATCACCTAAATCCTCCTCTAACATTTCCAGAAGTGACGATTTACCACATCCAGGTTCTGATTGTATGATTGGTGTTATACATGCTTTAGGATTCAAAGGGTCTTGCTTACCTAGAATCGGAATCCAATCTCTACAACCTTGTAAGTTTAGCTTGAACGGTGGAATTATCCTGTTCTCGCTATCCTCAATACCATTTCCTTCTCTTAGTTTTACTGTCATATTAACCTCCTTAGGTTACAATTTGGTGCGTGTAAAAATGCACGCACGGGTTTTAAAAATCAAACTTACTCATAATATTTTTTACTTCATTACCCACTTTCTCTCGTACAACTTCACTATTACGTAAATGCTCAGTAGTAACACCATGCAAAGCTTTGTTTAAGAGTTTCACAGCTGACTTAATTCTAGTTTGCGTGCCACTTCTATCAGATATAAGAGATTCGGAATACGTTTGGCATAATTCTCTTGCCTTATCTAATGTTGCACCATGCACTCGTCTATGTGAATATTTCTTAGTGCCGTCTTTAGCTACTGATATTTTTGGGTCAAGCAGTACATATCTAATACTTTCCATAACATCTTTCAGTCTAGTTTCCTGTTCATTTAAGATATTACTAATATGTTGTCTTGCCTGTCGTTGATTAGTTTCTTTAATATCCCTTGCTAAATCAAAAGCAATCGTACATCTTGGGTCGCCCTCAGGTACTTCTGATATATACAATTCACATCCCATTCTCTGCTTAATCCAATTCTTAGGGGGATAATCGTTTTCATCAAACATATACCCTTGACCTGTTAATTTAGCTTTTTGTGTTTGGATGTGGCTTGGATATGCTTTTAACATTTCGGATACCAGTTTCTCAAACTCTTGTTGATGTTCAGTCCACTTTGCCATAAAGGTTTCAACATTTGCTGTAAACAAATATCGTTGCCCTTTATTCCACGAGTAAGTAGTTTCGGTCAACCAATTATATATAGTCTGACGATAGTTCTTTACTTTTTCGTGTTCCTTGAAGTTTGCACATAAGTTTTTCACAACCTTACAAGCTTTGGAATGTGCCTGTTTATCTGTCGTTACTTCCTCTGCGATACCCCTGTCTTGCTTAGTACCTGACCATACATTTATGTCGGTAGATACCAACATGCCTGATGTGGCTAGAGAAATAACGTGATTTGGAGTTTTAAGTTTAAAGTCTTCACTTTTTCTTAGTTTCATATATCACCTCTCGTTTAGTTTTTAGTGCGTGTAAAAATACACGTTCCATATTTGAAATGAAAAAAATTTGTAGAAAAAATCCCTCACTTCTAATACCATTATACCATAACTTTACTAATTCCAAAGTTATCAATTAGTATAGTAAAAAATGACGGACAGCATTAACTGTCCGTCACCTCAGTCGCTAGTCGGCATACTGCTACTGATTCTATATGCCACCTACTCTATGTACATAGACGGCTAATCCACAACATACCAATAGTAACAATGGTATGAGTACTAATACTGTTAACTTACAGTACAATATAAATTCATTCATCATTCTTCTCCTCTACTTGTTTTAGTACTTTCTTATATTCACTCTGTGCGTAATCGTGCAATACTTTTATTTGTTGCTCTCGTGTGAGACTTCTATCAACCCACTTCTTAAGTGCTATCTCGTACTCTTCTTTAGTTACATTAGGTCTATTCATCTCCCACCATAGATAATTAAAGTCTGTAAAGTTTGTCATCTGTAAAACCCCCCTTTACTGTTAATGCCTTTCAAGTCTGCCTTGTTGCTGACTACGACATAGTTTGATTTGTGCATTGGTGCAATCGTGTGCTTTACTTGTAGAGCTTGTTCTTCACCACATTGTGTACAAGTATCATAGCCGAGAGCTTCTCTCTCGTGCTGGTATCTCCTGCCACACTCGGTGCATTCTGGTCTACGTTTGCTCATTGTGTATCCTCCCCTTCGGTAAGTCTGGTGCTTTTTCGAGTTTTTTAATGTATTCTAACAGTCTTTCGTTATCTATCACTAAACCCTCGTGATACATTTGGTGTTCAACACTATCAATATTTGCTCTCAACCATTTCTTTACTTCTTTTAGTACTTTTCTACTTTTCATCATCTGCCTCCATTATCTCATCTGCAAGGTCATCTATCGCTTGGTCTATCATGGGTACAACATCTTGTATCTTGTATTGTTCTAATAGATTACAGAAGTTATCTACCGAACCCTCGCATATGTCTGCGATTATCTCTTCTCTATTTGTTGTCATTTTTGCTGACATTATTGCCTCCATAGTTATTTAATGTTTTATCTGAAGCGTGCAAAAATACACGCACCATATTTGAAATGAAAAATTTACAGAGAAAATCCCTCACTTCTAATACCATTATATCATAACTTTACTAATTCCCAAGCTTCCAGTATCGTAGTATGAGATTGTAAATCGTGTAATTTCTACTAAAGTTGCCTACCCTGACCTGGAGATGCAAACAAGTAGGTCGTTAACCATTTGTTTTATTTGTTGTCTACTTTTAGGGTCTGATGGTAAAGTAGGTCACTTTTGTTGTCTACTTCCAGCGTCTGATGGTAAAGTAGGTCACTTTTGTTGTCTACTTCCAGCGTCTGATGGTAAAGTACGTAAAGTATTATCTAAGTATTTCTTAGGTGAGAGGTGTGTTGCTGTGGCGTAACTAAAGGTAAGTGTTTGATACTATTGGATTACTTACGGTGTTCCACTTAAATAGGGGTTGTAAGTTTACTAACAGAACGGAACAACGTAATGTAGGCTATGGTAAGCTGTTGTTTTTACTAAAGTTAATATTATAAGATATACTATATTTATAGGTTTGTTCCAATGTTCCAATCGTTTTTATAACGGTCTGGTAAAGGCTCTTTGATTACATCGCAAAAACAAGACTCTTGAGGACTATCTTTCGGATTTCCATTGTATACCCTCGTAGAACATTGGAACATTGGAACAACATCACGTAAACCTTTGATTAACAAAAGAAAATCGTGTTCCAACTAAGGTAAACCTTTGGAACAAAAAATGGAACGTGTAAAATCACACGCATGACTTTCGTAACTGAGGGGTCTTTGTCGGGGCGACAACTGGTTTCAAAAATGGAACGTGTAAAATTACACGCATGGTATCGTTTACAGAAACGTATCCTCAACGTTTTGGGAAATCACTTTTCGAAATCGCTTTGACAAAGTCGGCACAGTAACTGGTTTCACTTTTTGTAAGCCAAAAAAAGGCAGAGCCTAGATTTCTCTAGACCCTGCCAAAAGTGAACATCCTTGTTCTGTCCTAAAAGTGTCCTTGATATTTCATATAGCATGCATATTCATACCATAGAAAATCATTCCAAACATTTGTGTATATCATTTGAAGTACTCTCCTATAAAATAAAGTAATAATAAAATGCAAATTAAAAACATACCTATAACGTAGACTTCCAGTGCATCTGTTAACATAATTAATCCTCATAGTTATTTAAAAGAAACAGAGCAGCCCCATTGCTGCTCTGTGTAGAACATAAACGCTAGGCGTTAAACATATACCAGCGTTGACCCCATCTCCAAGCACTCATCTGACAAGTCTTAGTTTCAGGAGCAAAGAACCTAGCCCAATGTCTTACGTCAGTTCCACCGTAATAAGACACCCAAGCTGGTAGACTGCAATCTCCATCTAAGCCTGGACCATAGTTCTTAGAGCTATGACCCTTAATTAAAGCGTAGTCCATAATAATCTCCAAGTTAGTTAAAAGAAACAGGGCAGCCCCATTGCTGCCCTGAAGTTGATACGCAAGACTATCTATTTAGACGCTTGCGGTGAGCATCAGCACTACGTTTACAAGTCAAACTCCCACTTGTGAAGTAATCAGCCCAAGTAGTAACATTGTTACAACCGTCAATGTATACCCAGTCTTTTGTGCTGAATCTCTGCTCAAAGGGTAGAACTAATTGATTATTCATAATAATCTCCTAGTTAAGTTAAAAGAAAACTGAAGGACATCCTTGTCCTACAGTATGCCGACTAGCTTTAGCTCTTCTGACTATCCTTATTTAGAAAAGCTGGTTTAGCATCCATGAAGGCTGCTAATTGCTTTTGCCTACTCTCAGACAATCCAGCATCGATTGCTTTCTGCCTGTTCTTTTCAAGAGTATTGCAATTACCACTTAAAGCTTTGATGTGGTCTTGAAGTGTCAACTCCTTGTCAGTGTTAAAGCCACAAGCCTTGCGGTGTAGCTCTTGCACTTCAGTGTTGAGTGAACGCTTTACGCCTCTACAATAAGATAAACCGCCCTTATGTGTATCGGCTAAGTGTTCCTTCAAAGAACCACCATACGCCCCATAAGTATGACGCTCCGATTCAGAATTGTCCAACGCCTTCCAATCGTATTGGTCGATTAAAACCGCCTCACGTGTTGAATGGGTGTACTTATCCTGAGCCTCGGACTTCTTACATTCGTCAAGCTTTTCAGCTGCACCCTGTTTGAAGTACCATACCTTAGAATGCTGATTTGCACAGTATGAATCCAAAGCACCCTCAAACACTTGCTCAGCTAAATCCTTCGTGTTGAACAAGTCAACAACCTGTTTATTAGCTTCATCTGCATCTGCAGCTTTTGGTTTCATGTTTAACTTGCCATAAATCCTAGCAGCAAGTTGTTTGATGCTATACTTCGCATCAGCAAAGGACTTCACGTCCTTACGTATATCAATATTATGTTTTGTATCCATAATATTTACTCCCGAGCAATTAAGCTCTGTTATGTAGAACATCTCAAAGTCATAATTGATTTTCAGGGATATCTCAGAGAAGAGATAAACCCCCTTGAGATGTAACCATTTTAACATTATTTAAGAAATTCACTAATGATAGCCTATTTATATTAAATTAATCTCAATCTTAAACGTGTATTTTTACACGCTTGAAAACCCACCCTATACCCACCCACCAAAAACCAAACAGGAGTCACTAGCGTACACATACACTAAGACTTGCATAAATCACCACGCCATTTTTAGAAACCACCCCCTAACTTTACTAATGAGTAAATAAAAAAATTTTTCTATAAAAAATTGAAAAACCAAGGGGCAAAAAAAACCCCCAGCGTTAAACGTGGGGGAAAGAAAGTAACGACAATAAATAATAACTCGAGGCTTGGGCTGAAAAATATAACAAAAAGACCCAAAAAATTATCGCTACGGGGGACTGTATTTGTCCTAAACTTTACTTACTCCATTTCTACCATATACATTTCTACAATGCAAGACTTTAGTATTAAGTCTAAACCACCAAAGCCATCATCAGAAGTGTAGGTATTACATAGTTTCACACAATCTTTATCTTGATGCAGTAAATAGCCTATACTATAGGCAAGAATATATTTCTCTTTTGTTATGTCCTCTAAAGTCTTCCATCCAGCATCTCCAGTATGGTCTCTCCACACTACGATATACAAAGGGTAGTTTATTTGCTTATATTGAAAAGGTTTATTCGTTTTCATTTTCTACGACAACCAAGTGAGGTTTAGGCTTAGGCTTGTCTATAGAAAGTTCACCTTTTAACATTAGCTGCTTTATTATTCTTAAATTTTTTAATATATCTTTAGGATGTACTTCAATTTGAGTTATGCCATCTAAGTCTGTGTGAATAATTTGTGCTTCTGGTTCAGCTAAAAGCTTTTTGTTATATAAGCTGTAGTATGCGTTTTCGAATTTCTTTTTGACAGGTCTTGACAATCCCAAATAGTAATATATAAATTGGTCTTGTTCTTCTTGAGTCTCTACATCAAATAAATCTAGATGTAAAACTCCCTCTTTATTTAGCTCCATCTTCATAATAAATCCTCATAGTATTTTGTTGTCAACACTTATATTATATATTATACTGTCAATAAGTAAAGTAAGCTGCAATTAATGTACACAGGTGTAAACAGCGACACATGGATAATCAAACAATAGTAGTTCCACATATAGAGGACGATGTTCCTATTCCTAAAAATGCTAAAGAAGCATTACCAGATATGTCTACCCAAGAAGAACTTGAAGTTCGCACTAACACCATCAAGATGCTTGCAGATATACAAGATGAAAATATAGAACCATCTGAGGAGAATATGGAAGAAGCTGAAGTTCTTGCTGGAGAAATGATGGCTAATCCTGAGCTCAAACCAGATTTTGGTAGTTATCCAAATGAAACAATAGCGTTTCTTGCTGGTATGGTGGCACAAACTAGCCATATGGTAGCTAAAGACTTAGCAGATATAAAACTAACAGTACTAAATGGATTACTTCAAGAAGCAACTATGGCAAAATCATCACGTGAACGCATTGCAGCATTTAAAGCTGTAGGCGAAATAGATGGCGTTGACGCATTTAAGAGAAAAACTGAGGTCACACACATCAATAAGTCAGGTGAAGAACTAGAAAAAGAGCTATTAGCTACTATTAATGAGTTAAAAGGTAAAGTTATTCACACTAAAGAAGTGGTTGAGGTACAAGACATAGAGGTTGAAGATGATTAGTCCTAAAGATTTAGAGCTTTTAGAGCAAGCCCTACCTCAAATGAGTGAATCAGAGCGACAACGCAACTTAAAATTACTATTAGACTACAAAAAAGAGCTTATTAAGAAGGCTGGCGGTAAAACTTTCTTAGAATTTATTAAACATGTCTATCCAGACTACAAAGTAGGAGCACATCATGCGAAATTGGCTAAATTATTTGAAGAAATTGCTGAAGGGAAAAGAAAAAGAGTCATTGTTAACATTGCACCCCGACATGGAAAGAGCGAACTCATCTCGTACCTCGCTCCAGCGTGGTTTTTGGGCAGACATCCTGCGAAAAAAGTCATTATGGCTTCGCACACTGCAGATTTGGCTGTTAACTTTGGTCGTAGAGTTCGAAATTTGGTGGGCTCGGACTCATATAAGGATATCTTTCCTAATGTCTCGTTACAAGCAGACTCTAAATCGGCTTCAAGATGGGGTACGAATTTTAATGGGGAGTATTTCGCTATTGGTGTGGGTGGTGCTCTTGCTGGGCGTGGGGCTGATTTATTTATCATTGATGACCCTCATTCAGAGCAAGATGCTAAGTTAGGAAAGCCTGATGTTTTTCTACCAGCATGGGAGTGGTTTCAATCAGGACCACTACAACGTCTAATGCCAGGTGGTGCTATTATTGTGGTAATGACCCGTTGGTCAAAACTTGACCTAACAGGACAAATTGTTAATCAAATGATAAAAAATGATGAGGTTGACAACTGGGAGGTAGTAGAGTTTCCAGCAATATTAGAAAAAGAAGGAGAAGAAGTAGCTTTGTGGCCTGAGTTTTGGCCGATAGAAGAATTACAGTCTAGACGTGCAGCTTTAGATATACGATATTGGAACGCACAATACTTACAAAATCCAACTTCGGAAGAAGGAGCACTTATTAAGAGAGAATGGTGGAACATATGGGAAAAAGAAAACCCACCTAGTTGTGAATTTATTATAATGACGCTTGATGCGGCTCAAGAAAAAAATAACCGTGCTGACTATAATGCTCTTTTAACGTGGGGTGTTTTTATGAATGAAGAAACTAATAATTATAATATTATTCTTTTAGATGCAATTAAACAAAGACTGGAGTTTCCAGAGCTCAAAGAGCTGTGTTTAGATGAATATAAATCATGGGAGCCAGATGCGTTTGTAGTAGAGAAAAAGTCTAATGGTGCCGCACTTTACCAAGAGTTTAGACGTATGGGCATACCAGTAGGAGAGTTTACACCAGGCAAAGGACAGGATAAAATTAGTAGAGTGAACGCTGTATCTGACTTATTTAGTTCAGGTATAGTATGGGCACCAGACAGAAGATGGGCACATGAAGTAATAGAAGAATGTAACGATTTTCCGTCAGGTGCGAATGATGACCTAGTAGATGCGACAACGCTTGCTTTAATGAGATTTAGGCAGGGCGGATTTATTAGGTTGCCTAGTGACGAAGAAGATGACATTCATAGTTTAAGAAGGTACAATCAGAAGCGTCTGTATGTTATTTAACAACGGAGATAATTATGTTATATCAATTTATAAGAGAGAAAATTAAGTGGCTAAAAAAAGCCCACACTAAATACAATTTAATAATAAACGCAGTGCTACTAGTACTAGTAATCATTTGTATACTATAGGAAAAAATTATGGCAGATGTTGATAAGGGTTTATACGAAGCTCCAAAAAGTATGGAAGAAAGAGCTCAAGACGAGCCTGATTTAGAGATTGAAATTGTAGACCCAGACGAAGTTAACATTAGTGTTGACGGTATGGAGATTAATATTGACCCAGACCGTATGGATGACGATGAGTTTAATCAAAACCTTGCTGAAGAAATTGATGATGATGATTTAGAAAAATTAGCAAGTGATTTAATTGACGATTACTCAGGTGATGTAAATTCAAGAAAAGATTGGCTTGATACTTATGTAGATGGCTTAGAACTTTTAGGTCTTAAATTAGAAGATAGAAGTGAACCGTGGGAAGGAGCATGTAATGTATACCATCCACTATTAACAGAAACTCTTGTCAAGTTCCAAGCAGAAACTATGACCGAAACATTCCCAGCAGCAGGTCCAGTAAAGACACAAATTATTGGTAAAGAAACTGAAGAGTGTAAAGATGCAGCGGCTCGTGTACAAGAGAACATGAACTATCAGCTTACTGAGAAGATGACAGAATATAGACCAGAGCATGAGAGAATGTTATGGGGTTTAGGTCTTGCAGGTAACGCATTTAAGAAAGTTTACTATGACCCTAATCTAGAACGCCAAGTATCTATGTATGTTCCAGCTGAAGATATCGTTGTACCATATGGTGCTTCAGATTTAGAAACAGCAGAACGTGTAACTCATGTTATGCGTAAGACAGGAAATGATTTACGTAAGTTACAGGTTGGAGGATTCTATAGAGATATAGATTTAGGTGAACCGACTTACGACCTAGATGATGTAGAAAAAAAGATAGCTGAGAAGATGGGCTTCAGTGCAACTACTGATAGTCGTTTTAAAATATTAGAAATGCATGTTGACCTAGATTTAGAGGGCTATGAAGATAAAGATAAAGATGGGAAAATTACAGGAATAGCTTTGCCATATGTGGTAACTATAGAGAAAAGCACAAACACAGTTTTATCTATTAGACGTAACTATAGTCAAGATGATAAGACTAAACAAAAACGTCAACACTTTGTGCATTATGGTTATGTCCCTGGTTTTGGTTTTTATCATTTTGGACTAATACATTTAATAGGTGCATTTGCTAAATCTGGAACTATGATACTAAGACAGTTAGTAGATGCAGGTACACTATCTAATTTACCAGGCGGGTTTAAGTCTAGAGGACTTAGAATTAAAGGTGATGAAACACCAATCTCTCCTGCTGAGTTTAGAGATGTAGATGTGCCATCAGGTAGTATTAGAGATAATATATTACCACTCCCTTATAAAGAGCCAAGTCAAGTTCTTAATCAACTTATGAATCAAATAATTGATGAGGGTAGAAGATTTGCTAGTGCAGCTGATTTAAAAGTTTCTGACATGTCAGCTCAAGCACCTGTAGGAACAACACTTGCTATCTTAGAAAGAACATTGAAAGTAATGTCTGCAGTGCAAAGCCGTATTCATTATGCTATGCGACAAGAATTTAGGCTACTCAAAAGTATTATTAGGGATTTTTGTCCACCAGATTATAAATATGAACCTAATACAGGTTCTAAAATGGCAAAACAAAGTGATTATGACAAAGTAGAAATAATACCTGTTAGTGACCCTAATGCTGCAACTATGTCACAAAAAGTAGTTCAGTATCAAGCAGTCATGCAGTTAGCTCAACAGAATCCAGATATATACGATATGGTAGAACTTAATCGTCAGATGTTAGATGTACTTGGTGTTAAAAACGCAGAAAAACTAATACCACAGAAAGATAATATGAAACCTATGGACCCTGTTACAGAGAACATGAACATTATTAATGGTAAACCTGTGAAAGCATTTATCTATCAAGACCATGAGGCACACATCAAAGCTCATTTAGCATTTATTAATGACCCTAAAATAAGAGAACTTATAGGGCAGAGTCCAAATGCTAATAAAATGTTTGCAGCGATGGAAGCACATATTGCAGAACATATTGCCTTTGCTTATAGAAACAAAATTGAAGAAGAGCTTGGAGTTCCTCTACCACCGCCAGGTGAACCATTACCTGAAGATGTGGAAGTTGAACTATCTAGACTTATTGCTAAATCAGCTGACCAGCTATTACAGAAAAATACAGCTGAAGCTAAACAAGAGCAGATTGCTAAACAACAGCAAGACCCATTGATACAGATGCAACAACAAGAGCTTCAAATTAAACAAATGGAAGCTCAAGCAAAAGCTAAGAAAATGACAGATGATGCTGCTATTGATGCAGCAAGACTCCAGCTAGAGAAAGCAAAAATGGAGTCGCAAGAAAGAATCGCTGGTGCCAAGATTGGTGCTGACGCAGTCAACCAACAAAAAGAGTTGGATGCAAAAGAATTTATGGAAGGCACTAAGTTAGGTGCTGAAGCCGTAAAGCAACAGCAGGAACGTAATAAAACGCAAACTTAAAAACAGGAGAGAATGATGGACGAAACGTTAAAAGTTCTCGCTAATCAATTAGGCGAGGAAGAGCAACGCATGAAAGACGATATGGCACAAGGTAGAGCCGAAGAGTACGCACAATACATGCACGCATGTGGTGTTATCAGAGGCTTTCAAATAGCTCAAGGTCTTATTGCTTCTATGATGAGAAACATGGAGGAAGATGATGAGTGAAATACAAACCCCAGTTAAAGAAATAGTATCTGCATCTGGTGCACCTATAAATCCACCAAAAGTAGATACACAAGAAACTAAACCCACTCAGTTACCTGATGTCCAAGGCTATCGTATATTATGTATGGTGCCACAGGTAGATGAAACATATGATAGTGGGATAATCAAATCAGATAAAACTAGAAATATTGAAGAACATTCAACAGTAGTTTTATTCGTAATGAAGTTAGGAGATATGTGTTATTTAGATGAAAACAGATTTCCTACAGGCCCTTGGTGTAAAGAAGGAGATTTTATTATAGCTAGGGCATATTCTGGAACTCGAATCAAGATACACGGACAAGAGTTTCGCATTATTAATGACGACACAGTAGAAGCTGTAGTGGATGACCCACGTGGCTACGAACGTGCATAACATGGAGAGCAAAGATGGCAAAGATAATCAATGAAATCCCTGATGAGTTAGAGATGGAGGGAGAGGAAGTTGAGGTAAAGGTTAGCGAAGCTGAAAAGGTTGCTTCTGAGGAGAAGACAGGTGATGTTGAAGTTGCTGAGAAAGCTCCTAAAAAAGAAGCTGAACCTGAGCAGTTGGAGTTAGATTTTGATATTGAGATTGAAGATGATACTCCTAAAGCTGATAGAAATAGAGACCCTTTACCTGAGAATGTAAAAGAAGAACTTGAAGCTGATAACTTAGAAGAATATTCTGAAAGAGTAAAAAACAGAATGGCTCAACTTAAAAAAGCTTATCACGATGAAAGACGTGAGAAAGAGGCTGCTCAAAGAAGTGAACAAGAAGCTAGTAGAGTTGCTGCACTTCAAATGCAAGAAAACCAAAAGCTTAAAGAAACTCTTTCAACAGGAGAAGAAGACTATCTTAAAACTCTTCAAGATAAATATACAGCTGATTTAGCTTTCGCTCAAAGAGAGTATAAAGAAGCTTATGATGCAAATGATAGTGAAAAGTTAGTAGAAGCTCAAACTAAAATGAATGAAGCTCAAGTTAGATTAACTCAAGCTCAAGATAGAAAGCCTCAATATGCTAAAGAGACTTTACAAACCGATACAAATGCGGTATCTTCAGAGCAAGAAACAGTTAAACCAAACGTTCCACAACCAGATGCTAAAGCTATGGCTTGGCAAGAGCAAAACAAATGGTTTGGACAGGATGATGAAATGACTTCATTAGCGTTAGGACTGCATGAGAAATTAGTCAAAAGTGGGGTGGACCCATCTTCTGACCAATATTACCGTAGTATTGATAGTACTATGCAAAAACGATTCCCAGAATATTTTGGGACTGATACGTTGGAAGAGGCAAAACCTGCCCAACGCAAACCTTCAACTGTAGTTGCTCCAGCAACAAGGTCAACTGGTCCTAAAAAGATTAGGCTGACTAAGACACAATTAGCTTTAGCAAAGAAATTCAAGCTAACACCAGAGCAATATGCACGTGAATTAATTAAAACGGAGAATACAAATGGATAATAAAGCTAAAAGTCGTACAAGTAGAGAAGCAGTAACTCGTGAAGATACTGACGTTCGAAACAAAGTATGGGAACCTCGTTCAACATTACCAGAAATTAAGCATGAAGCTGGCTGGGCATATCGTTGGGTTCGAGTATCCTTGGTAAATGAGGCTGACAATCTAAATGTGTCCTCACGTATGCGTGAAGGCTGGGAGCCTGTGAAACATTCAGACCACCCAGAAGTAAATTTACCAGCAGACCCTAACTCAAGATTCAAAGACGGTATAGAGGTTGGTGGACTGCTATTATGTAAAATGCCACAGGAAATGGTAGACCAGAGAAATGAATACTACAGGGATAAAGCCAGAGCTCAAGAACAGGCTGTAGATAACAACCTAATGAGACAGAATGACCCTAGAATGCCGTTATTCTCTGATAAAAAATCTACTACGTCTAAAGGCAAAAGATAATTTTTTAAGGAGATATTATTATGGCATCAACAGCCGCACCTTACGGTCTAAAACCCGTAAATTTGATTGGTGGACAGCCTTATGCTGGTTCTACTCGTCAAATTAAAATAGCGTCTGGGTATGGCACTAACATCTTTAACGGGAGCGTTGTATCTATCGTTACAGCAGGAACACTTGAGATAGTAACCACAGTTGGTTCTAACTCTTCAGTTTTCCCTGCAGGAACAGTAGGCGTATTCGTTGGATGTTCTTATACAGACCCAAACTCAAAACAAAAGGTTTTCGCTCAATATTGGCCAGCAAGCACAGTAGCATCTGATGCTGTAGGCTATGTTGTCGATGACCCTGATGTAGTATTTCAAATACAAGCTGATGCATCTATTGCTCAAGCTGGTCTTGGTGCAAACGCTCCATTAGCTGCAGTACAATCTACATCAACTGGTTCAACTGTGACAGGTAACTCTACTTCAGCACTAGATGCGACAGTAGCGACTACTACACAGGCTTTCAGAATTGTTGATTTTGTTGACTCACCAAACTCACAAGTAGGCGATGCGTTTACTGATGTGTTAGTGAAGTTCAATATTGCTCAACATTCTTACACTAACGCAACAGGTATATAAAGGAGAATAAAACATGGCAATTTCAAGAGCTCAGTTATTAAAAGAGTTGCTCCCAGGCCTTAATGCTTTATTCGGAATGGAATACAGTCGTTATGGAGAAGAGCACACAGAAATCTACGAGTCTGAAACATCAGAACGTA
>Ga0209348_1000099_pt1 | contig 54301 bp, 54 predicted proteins | sample ETNvirenome_2_30_FD_184065 | JGI IMG/M metagenome (GOLD analysis project Ga0209348, IMG submission 184065) | Marine viral communities from the Pacific Ocean - ETNP_2_30 (SPAdes) (version 2) | ecosystem: Environmental > Aquatic > Marine > Oceanic | place: Pacific Ocean | collected 2013-06-22 | reverse complement strand
GACAGTAATGGTTGGTTAATTTTTAACAAAGTAACAAGCTAATCGCACGAGGTTATATAATGTCATATAATATTTTAAAAAAGAATGTAAGATTTTCTGGTGATAGTGCTGGGACAATTGAAGGAATGGTTGACACATCAACCAATCAATCGATTAGTGGATCAAAAGATTTTCAATACTTGACAGGATCAAATGTATTGATAACAGGAGAACTTGTCGTTGATGATATTGTTTCTCATCAGGGCGATTCAGATACCAAAATTCAATTTGGCACTGATTCAATGTTTCTTGCTGTTGGTGGCACAACCGTTGCCAACTTGTTTGATGGTGGCTACGTGGGTGGCCCAAAAATGCAATTAACCAACAATTCAAATCTTTTTGTTGCTTCAGGTGGTAAAGTTGGTATCGGAACATCAGTGACTGTCGCTCCGGATCATGAACTTGTGGTGACTGGTACCATCGGAGTAGCAGGACAGATAACGTGCTCTTTGGGCATAACAGCATCAGAATTTCACGGAGATGGTTCGAACTTATCAGGAATCGAACCGACTGCTGCTAATATTGTTGGAACCTTAAGTGCATCACAAATTGATTTCAATTCTCCTTTGCAAAACAATAGCGAGCGTCTAGATGTCTCTTTTGCTTCTAACAGAGGTATAGTTGATGATTCAGGTGTTGCGTTAGACGTTGGCAATTTAAGTTCTACAACAACTTATGCGGACACTCTTGTAATGCCTATCTCCGGCTCTGGGGCAACCGGTAATAGAAAAATGACGTTTGGTGTACTAGAAGCCAATATGAATTTTCATTTGACAAATTCAGTTGGCACCTTACCAAACGCAAGATTGCCATCATCAATCAGCGTTACAAACCTGACTGCTTCATCAACCGGCCAGTTTACTAACATAAATGCTAGTGGATATGTCTCAGCATCATTGCATGTCTCGGCCTCTGAGTTTGCAACCGCTGGAGGAACTGTAATTGATGCCGAGGGCAACTTCCAAGGCAATAACGCAACGTTTCACCACATTACAGCATCAGGTGTGGTTTCGGCTTCTGCTGAGGTTTCAGCGTCGTCGTTCCACGGAGATGGTTCTCAATTACAAAACTTGCCCCCTCCACAATTGCGTTATGTTTATATTAATGGATCTAATGCTAACTCTAACGATCAGTTTTTAAGTGTTTTAGGCGTTAATGGCGTAACTAACGTTGGAACCCAGCACGGCGGCGGCTTTATTGCTCCGGGTAATGGACAGCTAGAATTTGCATTAATTACACCAACAGTCACTGCTGCACCAGCTAGTGGTTCTACTGTTACTTTTGTATTAGTAAAAAACGAACAAGCTACTAACTGGGCAAGACCAGTTTGCCAAGTAACTGGTACTTTTAACATTAGTCATACAATAAAAAACGACTCTGGTGTGTCAACCGCTTGTCACCGAGCAAAACTAGATTTTAGAAATGGAGATCCTACGATCACTGGATCTTTATCATTTTCTGAAGGAGATCAATTATTATTTGGTTTCAAGACTTCAGGTGGCGAAAGAGTTGGTATTACATTGGCAATGACATACACTGCATCAGTATAAAACATAATCTTCCTTTTCTCATCATAAACACTATTTACTTGTGATATAGTATTTCTAGGAGAAATTGAATGTCTTCAATGTTAGAACAAGCAATTGTTGATGCAACCGCACTTCGTGAGGCGGCACTTAAGAATGCCGAGCAGGCAATTATTGAAAAATATGCTCCTCAAATTAAAGAGGCTGTTGAGTCATTGCTTGAAGGCGATGAATCTAGAATTGGTGTTGGCTCATATGTCCGACATATGGAATCAAACCAAATAGGAAAAGTTCACCAAATCGATGAGGACGGAGTCCAAATTGAAGGTCGTGACGGCAAAGTATTTCTTGCCGAAATGGATGAACTCGAAGAAGCTGAGATGCTTCATGAAGATGAAGGTGGCGCATCTGTTGCAACTTCTGCTACACCATCTGCTCCAATTGCTTCTGCCCCACAATCTGTTATTGATCCAAGTGCTCAAGCAGAACTTTCAATGGAGTTTGAGTTTGACCCTTCTGATTTTGAAATCGACCTTGATCAAGTTAAAGCAGCCGCTCAAGAAGACCCAACATCTGCCGGTGAAGAACCTGAAGAAACCGAAGACCTTCTTGGCGATCTAACAGATGATGAAGATATTCTTGGTGATCTTGGTGGAGAGGAAGAAGAACTTACCCTTCAAGAGATCGTCGATGCCGTTTCCGAGATTCTTACCGAAGAAGAGGAAGAACTCGAAGAAGAAAAAGAACAACTTGATGAAGAACTCGTCGTTGATGTATCGGAGCAAAAGCACGGACACTTTGTAACCGACGAAGGAACTAGAAATTACGACATGGAACTCCGTAAAGCAAATCAAGAATGCGATATGTATAAAGAAAAGTACGGAGAACTTGAAGAATCTTATAGAAAAGCTAATGAAGATTCTGAAAAACTTTTAGGAGTTGTTGAACAACTCAAAAATAAACTTGACGAAGCAATGATTGCAAATGCTCGTTTGGTTTATGCAAATAAGACTTTAAGCGATGCCTCCCTGAATGAGCGACAAAAATCAAAAATTGTTGAAGCCATCGCAAAGGCAACATCTGTTGATGAAGCAAAAACTCTTCACGAGACTCTAACTGCTACAGTGGGATCACAAACAAATAATGGTCCAAAATCATTGAGCGAGTCTGTTAACCGAAGATCTAATTTATCAGCGATTATGCCAAGGCGTAAGGAAAATGTGGTTACCGAGTCCACATCTTTCGCCAGTAGAATGAAAAAACTCGCTGGCATAAATTAATCATTTAATGGAGGTATTAAATAATGTCTATTGTACAAACTCTTACAGAAGGTCTTGTCCAACGCGATATGGCGAAGGAAGGACAAGCTCTTCTTAATAAATGGAGTCAAACTGGTCTTCTTGAAGGTCTTGCAAATGATCATCAGAAGAACACTATGGCTCGTCTTCTTGAAAACCAAGCAAAAGAACTTCTTCGTGAGGCGTCTTCTATGACCGCTGGTGACGTTGAAGGTTTCGCTGCTGTGGCTTTCCCAATTGTTCGTCGTGTATTCGCCGGACTTATCGCTAACGACCTTGTTAGTGTTCAACCAATGAGCCTTCCTTCTGGTCTCATTTTCTTCCTTGACTTTAAGTATTCACCTAATGCAGGTGCTGCTGGTTCTCAAATTGATCCTCGTTTTGGTAACGAAACTGATGCATCAATTTATGGTACTGATAAGCTTGGTTCTGGAATCATCGATGGTGTTAGTATCATTGGTACTTCAAAGCAAGATCTTTCTGGTCCTCGTGGCATGGTAGGTTATGCTTATGGTTCTCCAAGTGGTAGTAACTCAACTGTTGTAACTCAAGGAAATACAGCTAACGCTTCTTTGAAGTCCACTTTCGCTCTTGACGGTGCTGTTTCAGAAGCAAATAAGAAGTTAATCAAATTTGATCCAGATCTTCTTGCTGTTACCGATTCGTCACTTCAGGTTGGTGTTGTTGATATTGCTAAAGCTGATCACGATGCTGCCGAGGGTGATCCTGATTATGATAACATGTCTGCTTTCCAAATTGGTTTAGCTGCGCTTACAGCAACCGATTCAGCATTCACTACTTTAACCGGCCAAGTTCGTCGTCTTACTGAAGTCGTTCTTGCTGCGGATGCTGCGACATCTGTTGACGCTGTTCGTTACGTCGTGGTAGGTACCAGTATTACTGCTGGACAAACCGGTGGTTTTGATTCTGCTGATTTGGCAGTTGATGCACTTATTTTCCCAGTAAAGGATACAATTGCCGCAGGTACTGCTCCTGCTGGTGGTCTTCAAGCATATGAATTTGCTATGGAAAATGAAGCACTAATCCCAGAGATCGACATTCAGGTTGATTCAACTGCGATTACTGCTCAAACCAAGAAGTTGAAAGCCAAATGGTCTCCAGAATTGGGACAAGACCTCAATGCTTATCACAACTTGGATGCTGAGGTTGAACTTACTTCAATCCTTTCTGAGCAAATCGCTCTTGAAATCGATCGTGAGATCCTTGCTGACCTTGTAAACGGTGCAACTGCTGCTACTTATTACTGGTCTCGTTCTCCGGGTCTTTTTGTAAACCGTGAGACTGGTGTTGAACTTGGTGCTGCTTCTGCTGCTCCTGACTTCACCGGTACCGTTTCTGAATGGTATGAGACTCTCATTGAAACTATCAATGATGTATCTGCTCAGATCCACAGAAAGACACTTCGTGGTGGTGCTAACTTTGTTGTTTGCTCTCCAGAAGTTGCTAACATCCTTGAGTTTACCGCTGGCTTCCGTGCTAATGTTACTGCTGACGCAGACAGAGGCGAAATCGGCGCTGTTAACGTTGGTTCTCTTAGCCGCAAGTTCGATGTTATCGTTGATCCTTACTTCCCACGTCAAGTTATTCTTGTCGGTCGTAAAGGTGCTTCTTTCCTTGAAAGCGGTTACGTGTATGCTCCATACGTTCCACTCCAAACCACACCTACCATCTTTGGTGTTGAGGACTTTGTTCCTCGCAAAGGCGTAATGACTCGTTACGCTAAGAAGATGGTTCGTCCTGACATGTACGGTCTCGTTATCTGTCGTGGTCTTCTTGGTGAGGAAGGCGCTTCCTAGATAGTAAACTAGGGCCTTTCGCCACTTAGCCCCTCGGTCTTCGGATCGGGGGGCTTTTTTATATTTGAAAAACTATTTATAACAACTTGATTTATTCTCCTTGGGGCGAGGCCACTGCCCTTAGAAAGATTTTATTCCGAGGTGGCTGGATTGAAATCATTGGATAAAAACAAGTTATTGCAATAATTTTTATATAGGAGACAAAATTATGGGTAGTAGAAGAGTAGGGGTCAGAAGAGTAGAAGCACTTGTTGATAATCTTCTTGATCACGGAACATTAAACGGAATCAATGGTAGCCAATTTGTATTGTGCGATCCAGATAGATTTCATCTTGAGGAATACTTTGCACGCAGACCAGCGTTAAATACCAATATTGCCATTGCTTTCAACTTGGACTTTGAGCTTCTTGGTGCAAATGCAGCGAATGCTAATGTAACTTACTCATCAACCACAACGGGATTAAAGTTAACAACAGCAGGTTCTGATAACGATGCAATGATTGTTTTACCTCACCTTGATTCTAACCAAACAGCTTGGTCAAACACCAAGTTTGGAACAGAGAATCAAGTTCAGTGGGAATGCTTACTTAGAACTGACGCTAGTATCGCTGACATGACTTGGTATGCTGGACTGAAATTGACCAATACAGATGCTTATGCAACTGATGATGATCAAGCATATTTTTTGTATTCATCAAATGATGATTCAGGTGCTTTGACCACTAACGCTAATTTACATTTTGTTTATAGTGTTGGCGGGACAGACTTTATCACTGATCTAGGTATTACTGTTGCTGCGGCCACGACTTACCGCTTAGGTGTTAGCATTGATGCCGATCGTAAAGTTAGCGTTTATGTAGACGGAGAACAGTATTCTGTAATAACAGCAGCCGCTGCTGGTGGTGGAACCGTTTCTCCTGCAAAGGGAGATATAAAGTCAAACGCTCTTACCGACGATGTTGACTTGATTCCATATTTGGGCGTTGTCGCTCGTACTGGATCTGCAAAGTCACTCATTATTATTTATGAGAAAATCAGCAGAATCGTTTTTGAATGATTATTTGACTAATGAAATGTCCCACGCACATAAGTGCGTGGGGCAACCTTTTTTAAAATGGAGCAACCAATGGGTAGAAAAAGAAATAGATTAAGATTAGAAAGAAATAGAAGAGTTTCCGAAGAAGCTCTTCCTGAATTAATAAAACTAAGTCAGGAAGAAGACAAAAGAAAATCTTCTGAAGCTGAAGCAAAGCGAAAGCAAGAAGAAGCTAAAAAGAAAGCTGAAGCAGACGCTAAAAAGAAAGCCGAAGCTGAAGCAAAGAAAAAAGCTGACGCTAAAAAGAAAGCAGCAAAAGAAAAAGAAGCTCAGAAGTCTGAAGAAAAATAATTGGAAACTTGCCTCTGTTCTAACTATTTACTATGATCGGAGGGTATATGCATGGCATTTCCAACTTTAACACCAACTTCAACTCAATCAGCTATTATTCTTCCTCCAACAGGAACGGCAGGTGATGTATTAACATCCCTGCCTTTTGGCATTTATACAACCGGATCCTTTATATCAGGAGCCGTTGATCAAGTAGCATATACTTTTCGTAAGCTAGGTGGTGACATTCTTGATCTTGAGATCAAAGCAGAGAATGTTTACGCCAATTATGAAGAAGCAGTATTAGAATATTCATACATTGTAAATCTGCATCAGGCAAAGAACACACTAGGATCAACACTTGGCAATCCAACAGGATCATTCGACGAAGATGGAAACGTTGTTGATGGCCAGACAGGCGCTGAACTAATATATCCAAAGTTTAATTTTGGCTATGCGATGAAGGTTGGTCAACAGTTTTCTCACGAGGCGGCTATCGGTGGAACTCAGCCAATTTATTCTGCCTCTTTTACTACTATAAACGGACAGCAAGATTACGATCTTCAATCAATTGTTTCATCCTCTGCTCTCGCAGGCGGTGTTCCCTATGCCAGTATTGACAGAACCAAAAGAATCGTAATCAGAGATGTGTTTTATGTATCACCACGACAAATGTGGCGATTTTATGGTTACTACGGTGGCCTAAATGTTGTTGGCAATCTTCATAATTACGGACAGTATGCTGATGACTCTAGTTTTCAAGTAGTGCCCGTTTGGCAAAACAAACTACAAGCCATTCAGTACGAAGATCATCTATATACACGCACATCGCATTATTCATACGAGATTATAAATAATAATCTTCGACTTTATCCAAAACCTGTGGAAGGTGTAGCACCGGAGAGCTTCTGGTTTAGGTTTTCAATTCGTGAATCATCATGGACTGATGAATATAATGATGGTCAAGATGGCGTGAACAACATGAATACGCTTCCATTTGAGAATATTCCTTATGAGAATATCAACTCAATCGGTAAACAATGGATCAGACGCTTTGCTCTGGCACTGAGCAAGGAGACATTGGGCCAAGTTCGCTCAAAATTTGGCAATAATGTACCAATTCCCGGAGACAATGTAACTCTTAATGGTGCAGACCTTCTAAGCCAAGCAAAGGAAGAACAAGACAAATTACGCACAGAATTAAAAGAACAATTAGAAGCAATGACTTATGACAAACTTATTGAGACAGATAAGAACATTGTAGATAACACAAACGCAATTCAAAAACAAGTTCCTCTTGGAATCTTTGTGGGATAATCATGAAAATCAAAATAAAACAAAAGAAAGTTATTAATGAAATAACCGAAGAAGAGTATGAGTTTATAGAAGAGGCATTGGAGATTCCTCCAAGCGAATTACCTTTTTCAAACATCTTTGGGAACAGATACCGAGTTCTTGGAAACTTCGAGACTCTAAACGAAGAACATCCTCTTACCAAGATGATTGAATACCTTGAGTTTAACGGATGGAGTCTTGAACCTCACGTAGATAAGCAACCTCTCAAATTTACAAAAAGTTATCGTGTTATTAAACCAATGGCCAGCGATCGAACAGAAATCGATACAACACCAGCCACAAGAACGATTACGCTGACTTTACAAAAGATATTACAGAATATGGCCAAGGCTTTTGAGAACTCGCTTCCAAAAATGGCCCAGCAGTATTCAGAACTAACTGATCAAGCAAGAGAACTCAACAACAAAATTAGCAAAGGCACGGCTAAACTTGAGGCTCCACGTAATTGGTCGTTTCTTGCTGAAGACGAAGAGGAGATGGATGCTTTGATTGCCGCTCGGGACAAGATTAAAATGAAACAAGTGGCTCTTGGTGTTAAGTTAAGAAATACTCTCAATATGTACCTTAGAGAGAAAGAAGCAACGATGCCTATCCGAAATATTGCGGGTAAAGAATCAGTCTATGCTAAAGGTATAGTCAAAACAGTAAAAGGGTTTCGTGATATTATATCAGATGAAGCACAGATGTACAAGTGGCAGGAATCATTCTCCGGATTGTTCAAGCCTGCTTATGTTATCTTCTCACGACATCCCGTTGATGTATATAGAATGTCTGACTTCACACAGATTAGATCTTGCCATTCTCCTCCGTCAAGAAAAGGAGAAACAAGAGGCTTTGATCAATATAACATTTGTGCTCTTGCTGAGGCATATGCGAATGGAATGATCTCTTATGTTGTCTCCGCCAAAGAATTTGAAGATAATGATCTTGTGCCAACTCAAGAAACGCTTGATCAGTATGAAGACGAAGAGTTGTTCTATGATGAAGAGCGAGGTGAGGGTATCATCGAGCCAAGATCAAGAATTAGAATTAGAAGAGGAGCATACACAGATCCAGACACAGGAAATGTGACTCCCCTTGCAATCCCGGACCAGAAGATTTATGGTCTCGATGTTGGAGGCTTTAAAGAGTATGTCCGAGATTACATAGCAAATATCCAAAAAGATAGCATTGAAAGGATTTTTCCAAATATGGTTGCCGGCACTCAAGACGGCGATACCATAATTGAGCTTGACAACGTTGAAAGATTTGGTGGAAGCTATGAAGACTCCGGAGCGGCCGTTCGTGACAATCTTCCTTTAATGTTTGCTTCTGCTTTAGGTTTAGATCCGGTTAAGTTTGTAACTGCTGGTTACTTAAAATACGATAGATCGCTTGAAAGAGAGCTTGAAATAGAAACCGAGTCATTGGGAGGAAACTTAGAAGAACTACAATTAGAGGTTGATGATGAAGCAGACCGAGCCAGCCGAGCAAATAGATGGAAATGGGTCGTAAAACTAGACCGAGATTATGATGATAGTATCTTTGTTAGTGAGGTGATACTTAAAGTCTATGCTCTTCTTCCGGAAGAGATTGATGTCGGCGATAATTTCAGAGAAATCAATTCAGTATTTGAAGATTATATAGACCAGTTTTCTTTGCCCTACGCTAATGAGGTTCTAGAGCCAGAAGAAATAAGCGTTTTCGCTGCGGGTGAGCATGAGGGCTCAACCTTTGAATCTCCTTATGTTGTTATATTGTATCCTAATCTTCAAGAAATCGCAAGAGACAACGGTGAACCTTTTGAAATTGCTGCTATTGGCCAAGACCTTGAGTCTCTTGACGAAAGCAGCCGCAACGGTGGAATGTCTATCGCTCTCGCAACCGATCCTTATGTTGAGGATGGCTTTGATGTAATCGCCTCAAAGATTGCTGGTATCCGAGGCTTTATTGATGATTCTGATTTTTACTTGCAGCAAGTTGTCAGTGCTTATGCTGCGGAACGATATAAAGAATGGGAAGAGGTAAGTCAAGAATATGATTACATTGGTGGTCTTGAAATACAAACCGAGGCTACATTTACTAGCACTCTTTCAATTGATCTCTCTGTTCTTCAAGAGAGAGGCGGTTACACTCCTAAGCAGGCTGCTGCTCTTCTTATAATGATAGGTAATGACGAGACACTACAAAGGTTTCTAATTAACGAGATTAATAAAGAGTGCCAGATCGCTTATGGTAATGAAGACAGTTGGAATGGTGTGGCTATCGACTTTACAATCACAGGGCCAGATAATTATAGCTCCATTGAAGAGATTTTCGAAGATGATCCCGATGGCGAGGTTGACGATTCTTTTGATCTCCGTATGGAACTTGACCAAGACGATGTTAGAACGAAGGGCGAGAAGCTTGCCCTTGCTGCTCTGCTGGAGCAATACGACGAAGCCGAAATGGCTGAACTAATCTTGGCTTTCTCTGAGCCGCTAAAGGCAAAGATGCGAGAACTTGTTCCACCCGAGCCCACAAATGAAAATAAAAAGCGAATGAAAGTTCGCGTGATTCGAGGATAGTAATGTCTGAAGACAACAAATGGTCGAAACCCGCATCTCCCCCACCTCCTCTCTTTCTTGGAGAGAAGGAGCGCAACCTTGTTAAGCAGGTCAATGATGAGATCATTGAAAGGGTCATCGGTCAACAGGTCCTTTACTTTCCCATCGACATGACTCGCACCAATTTTCATCCGGTATACGGCGAGGCCATTGAAAAAACATTTCTTCATCCAATCAGAGTTTTTGCTCTTATTGAATATGGAGGAGTTGAGACAACATTCTTAGAGGGTGTTGGGCTTGACAAAGCAACAAATATTAAAGTAAACTTTCATAAAAGAAGGCTAACCGAAGATCAAAACCTTTTTGTTCGTGAAGGAGACTTCATAAGGTATGGAGAATTTTACTACGAGATAGTTAAATTAAACGAACCAAAACAATTATTCGGCCAAATCGAACACAGATTTGAAGTGACGGCTGATTGTACTAGAGCAAGGGATGGGTTATTTAATGGCAATTGAAACAGATGGATTTGCAGTTCAAGGCTCATCTTTAGAAAATATAGATGTCGGATTATATGAATATGTTGATGAAGTGTTAAACTTTCATGTGACCTCCAATGGTGGTTTCAAGAAAGTCCCAGTTATTTGGATGTCAGCGGAGAGATCTTTCCAAATCAAAAACGACGTAACTCTTAGAGATTCCTCTGGTAAACTTAAGTTACCAATTATAACGGTCAATCGTATGTCGGTTACCAAAGATCCAACTTTCAAAGGATCATATCAAGCTCACAATACTTTACCCTCAGATGGACCACGTGGATATAAAAACAATGCTTATCTTGTCGGCAGAAAGATACTTGGTGTAAAATCATCTGAGTATATGGAGAATGATATATCCGAGGACACTCTCGGTAAAAACAACAATGGATACACAACCACAAAGAAGATTGTATATGAAGAGGTCTACGTACCAATTCCAGTTTATGTTTCCATTGTTTACTCTATCAACATCCGAACCGAATACCAGCAACAAATGAATCAAATCATAACACCTTTTATTTCCTCTACTGGACAAATTAATTCTTTTGTTTTTACAAAGAATAATTATAGATACGAAGCTTTTATTCAACAAGATTTCGCTCAAGACAATAATCTGAATAATCTTGGAGAAGATGAAAGATACTTTTCGACAAAAATTGATATTAAAGTATTAGGTTACGTCCATGGTGAAGGAGTAAACGATGCTAAGCCACAAGTTGTTACCAAGGAAAATATAGTAGAGGTCAAACTCGTCGGCGAACGCACAGTAAAAAATATAGATGATGACAAGAAATATATATAGTCGGGTTATTCACCATTTAAATAACTATTTAATACGAATAACATTAAAATATAGGAGATAATTTAATGCCTGTTAAATTTGACTTTCTTTCTCCCGGTGTAAACATCAGAGAAATTGACCAATCAATACTTCCAGCAGACGCTCAAGAAGCAGGTCCTGTTTTAATTGGTCGTACAAGAAGAGGCCCAGCAATGCAGCCTATTCTTATTAATTCATATGAAGATTTTGTTGATGTTTTCGGGGCTCCTATTCTTGGATCCGCTGGATCAAACACTGATATTTGGAGAAACGGTAATCTCCTTGGTCCACAATATGCTGCAATTGCTGCTCAAGCGCATTTAGCATCAGAAACATCGCCCGTAACTTTTGTTCGTCTTCTTGGAGACGATAATCCATTAAGCTCAATTAGTAGTGGTATCAAGCCTGGTTGGAAACTTTCAGGTGCTTTAGCTGCTGATCCTGCTACCAACTCAAGTGCATATGGCCTTTTCTTGGCTGATTCGGCTTCTATCGATATCCAAACGACCGGTTCTCTTGCAGCCGTTTTCTATGTGAATTCTGGTTATATGGCCTTGAGTGGAACGATCGCTGACAGTGGGTCAACCACAATGCAAACTGCTTCGGCTGGTTGTTTAATTCAGTCACAAGGCCCTTCTAAAGAATTTAAAGTAGCTTTCTATAATACAGCCGAATCAAAAATCGAAGAGATTTCATTCAACTTTAATAAATCAGATAATTCAAAATACATTAGAAGCCAATTTAATACAAACCCAGTGCTAGTAAACAGCGAGATCATTGCTGCTGGTGAAACAAAAACTTACTGGCTTGGTGAAACATTTGATCGCTTTATTGCTGATACATTGCAATCTGGTTCAACTGCTGGCGATGTATATGGTATTCTTTTGCCTCTTCAAAGTGGCTCATCCGGCATCAACTGGAGTGATCATGAAGAAGGGTACTGCGAGGCTCAATCAGGTTGGGTAATTGCACAAGATAAAGGAGCTGCTGCTGATTTTGATCCTGTCTCAAGCCACCAGAAGCTTTTCAGACTAATTTCTTTACACGGTGGAGACTCTCTACAAAAAGAGTTAATGGTTGGTATTAGTAATATCACATTACCAGTTGATACATCAGTAGATGCTTATGCGTCTTTTAATATCGAAATTGTTGATCTTGCTGGTAATATTTTAGAAGAACATAGAGGTGTTAACCTCAACCCCCAATCAACCGATTACATCGTAAAAAGACTCGGTAATACCAAGTATACTTGGAGCGAAAGCGAAAGAAGATACTTAGTAGAAGGTGATGAGCCAAACATATCTAACTATTTCCGTGTCGAAGTTAGTGCTGAGGTTGAAAATGGTGCTGCTCAAGGAAGTGCTCCATTCGGATTCTTAGGACCAATTAGACCACGAGGGTTTGCCCTTGTATCTGGTTCCGCTGCGGCCCTGAGCTTTGGTGCTGATGGCGGCGGTGCTGCTTTTGCAGGTGCCTTTGCTAGAGGCTATGGTTCTGCTCCATCTATGGCTGGTGATAAAGAAAATCAATTTGCCGAGTTGCCTGCTGGCTATACTGCTTCTTTCAACTTTCCTAAGATCGCCCTTAGAGGCGGCGGTTCAGAAGGTAACCCTGTTGATCAATTTGAAGTATACTACGGTATCAGACCAAGAGAGAGCGCAACTTCTTTAAAAATAGATTCCGGTTATGTTGACTATGTTAGAAGATTAGCCAGAACTGTTCCTAACTATTCACCAGACTCTAATGACGATTATGAATACTCTTTCGTATTCTCACTTGATGATCTTGTTGTTGATAGTGCGCTCAGAACTGCAACTTATACTTCTGGTTCTCGTGCGGCCTTGACATCTAGAACTGCTACATCTGGTGCTGCTAACCTCTTAGATCTTGATATCCAACAATTCATGATGCCTATCTGGGGTGGTTTTGATGGACTTGATATCACAGAGAAAGAGCCATTTAGAAATACTGGTGTTCTTAATAGTGCTACCAATACGACTCAAACTACCAATGCCCCTCTTTACTCAGTATTCAAAGCAATTGATTCTGTTAGAGACAATGAGCAAGTAATTGCTAATACTATTTCTATTCCGGGTGTTTGGGCTGATAGAGTAACAGACAAGATTATCTCAACTGCTGAGGCAAGAAAAGACTTGTTAGCTGTGATTGATATTCAGGGCGGCTATCTTCCAAAGACAGAGCAATCTACTAGAGCCATTGGATCTGTGTCAAGTGTTATTAATAATGTTAAATCTAGAAAGTTTAACTCAAGTTATGCTTGCTTGTTCTACCCTTGGGTACAAATTAATGCTAACACTGGTGTTGACTCCGGCAAACTTTGGGCTCCTCCATCAGTAGCAGCAATTGGTGCTTTCGCTAACTCAACCCGACAATCAGATCTTTGGTTTGCTCCTGCTGGATTTACCAGAGGCGGACTAAGCACACTCGGTGGAGTTGGTGGCCCATCTGTTGTAAATGTTGATGGTGTCCTTACCGCTAAGGAAAGAGACAAGCTCTATCAAATCAATGTTAACCCAATTGCTTCATTCCCCGGCGAAGGTATTGTTGTTTTCGGCCAGAAGACTCTTCAAGCAATTCCATCTGCTCTTGATAGAATTAATGTGAGAAGACTGTTGATTTATCTCAAAGGTGAGCTATCTAGAATTTCACGCTCATTGCTCTTTGAGCCAAATGTCAATGCAACATGGCTTTCGTTCAAGACCCAAGCAGACACTGTTCTTTCTCAAGTAAAAGCTAACTTCGGTGTAACCGAGTATAAGATTGTTCTTGATGAGACCACAACCACTGCTGACTTAATTGATCGCAACATTCTTTATGCCAAGGTTTATATCAAGCCTACTAGAGCAATCGAATACATTGTTGTTGATCTCGTTGTTACCAACACTGGTGCAGAATTCGTATAACGATATAATTAATATAAATAGGAGATTAATTCAATGACATTTTGGTCCGCTCAATATGATGCACAATCTAAAGATCCAAAAAGAGGATTTAGGTTTAAGATTACATTCCAAGGAATGAACGGTGGAGACATCGTTTGGTTTGCCAAAAAGGTTGCAAAGCCTTCATACACCATCACCGAGTCAAAGCACTCTTATCTCAATCACAACTTTTACTATCCGGGTCGTGTTGAGTGGGATACGATTGCCATGACCCTTGTTGATCCAGTGTCTCCCGGTGCTGTAGCTCAAACCAATGCGTTGGTTGTTGCTTCTGGTTATCAGGTGCCCGGATCTCCTGCTGACTTAGCTTCAATGTCAAAAGGTAAGGCTGCTTCTGCTGTTGGTTATCTCGTTATTGAGCAAATCGATTCCAACAATCAAGTAATTGAAATGTGGACTGTTAAGAATCCATTTATCAAGTCTGTTAAGTTCGGAGAACTTGCTTACGAAAATGATGATCTTAATGAGATTGAACTTGAAATTCGTTATGACTGGGCTGTATGTGAAATTGGCGCTAGTGCCGCTGAAGCGAATACAGCATTTAACGGACAGCTTGGACTCGTTCCAGATAATAGAACCTTTTATGATAACTAAAAATGTCTTTCTGGACTGATCAAAACCTTCATCCTAAAATCAAATCCCGTTTCATTGTTACATTTGGGACGGGCTTTTTTCTTCCTAATGTAAAATCTATAACCAAGCCTGCTGTCGAGGTATCCACAAAAGAATATCGATTAATGAATCATTTCTTTAATTATCCGGGCTTGGTGAAGTGGCAACCAATTAAAATAACATTTGTTGACATGAACGGCACATTAAGGCCCAATAGGATCCCCGGCGGCTTAGATGGTGTCGATGCTGGTCGGAATAAACCATTTGATACAGCTTCAATGCTTTATGAGATGCTAACAAATTCTGGCTACATTCACCCAACTGTAGATGAGCACAAGTTGGGCAAAAAGTCAGCAGATGGCAGTGGTGAAAGTAAAGTTAGAACTCCAATTACAAGTCCTGAAAAAGCATCAACAATTGCAAATTCTTTTGGAAATGGTCTTTATGGATCCACAAATTATTCCGCTGATGCTCCAAGTGGAGATTCTAGAACAATAACAATTCAGCAAATAAACTTTGGTACATTTAGAGCCGAGGGAAGTCCCCCAGAATTACCAAATGCCCAAACGGTGGAACAATGGAAATTAGTAAACCCTATTATAACAAATATTTCATGGGGCGATTTAGATTATACCTCTGACGATTTGGTTGAATGTACAATAGACATTAAATATGATTGGGCAGAATACGAAAAAGATGTTGAAGCACCACTAATTACCAACGAATATCAAACATTTGGTAATTTATAAATTTCTCAATATAAACAGTGAGGTGAAAATTGAGTAGAAATAATGAAGACAGGTTTGGACCACGAGGCGATGCTGGTTCCGAAGCCCCCGCAGCAACGCTGCCGAACCCATTAGACTTTGTATCGCCAACAGAGCATGTCGAATTGCCTTCACAAGGAAGAGGATACCCACAAGGGCATCCGCTTTTCGGTAAAGAAACAATTGAGATTAAATATATGACAGCCAAAGAAGAAGACATTCTCTCTTCTCGTTCTTTGCTTAAAAAAGGTCTAGCTATTGAAAGACTACTTCAGTCGTTAATTTGCGATAGAAATATTGATGCCAAGTCTTTGTTTATTGGAGATCGCAACTCAATCTTGATTTCTGCAAGACGATCTGCATATGGCAACATTTACAGCACAAAAGTCACGTGTCCAAATTGCACAACCGTATCGCCTTACGACTTCGATCTTAACAACTCCAAGATTAGCGAATCAGATAACTATGATAAATACGACATCAAGATTAGCACCGAGGGCTGGTTCAAAGTTACATTGCCAATCACAGGTTTCCTAGTTGAGTTTAGAATCCTCAAAGGTCAAGACGAAGTTGATATGGTCGAGAACGCAAAAAAGAAAAAGACCGAAAAGAATGTGTCATCACAACTTAAAAGAATGATCGTATCGGTTAACGAATATAAAGAGCGATATGTCATTGATGGTGTTGTTGAAAAACTACCAGCACAAGATTCAATCTTTTTGCGTGGCGCATACAAAGCAGCTTCTCCAGACATAAGGATTGTTGAAGATTTTACTTGTCCTTCTTGTGAATTTCAGCAAGAATTGGAGGTGCCTTTCGGGGCGGACTTTTTTTGGCCTGAACGATGAATATATGCAAAATGTTTATGAACAGTTTTTCATTCTTAAACATTATGGCTCTTGGTCTCTAATCGAACTTTATAATCTTCCCGTTGGTCTTCGTGATTGGTGGCTTAATCGCACGCTCGAAGAATACGAAAAAGAAAAAGAAAGACATGAAAAGGCTATGAAAAAAGGTAGACGATAATGCTCCCAAGGAGCATTTTTGTTTATGATCTAATTACTGTATGAGGAACTTGACATGATTGTTATCGACTTGACTAAAAAGAACCAACTGAATGAAAGTTGGCTTAGAATGATTGGATCTTGGTCCAAGACGCTTCTCAAGCAAATGTTTGGAAACGACTTTAATTTGACAATGTCTCTGAAGGAAGAAGAGGTAGACAACAGGCTACAATTCGTTATTCGTGGAGAGGCAGAAGACATCAAGGCTTATGCTGACGCTTTGTTTTCTGAAAAGAATTACCTTGAAGCTTATTCTCAATTTGGTAAAGATCACCCAATGACAAATAAGCAAAGAGTCGTGCTTGATCAGGCAGTTCAGCAATTTGAGGCGAAGACCGGCATTAGGTGGCCGTTTTCTGACGAGGGCTAGTAAATGGCAGAACCAGGCGAAGGCGGAGGAACCACAACAAGCATAGAAGCACTTGAGTCCCTCGAAGCAATTATTGAAAAAAAGAAAGAGCAGCTAAGACTTCAACAACAAGAGGCTGCGGTTCTTAAAGATGCATCAGAACAACTTCGCTTGCAAAGCGAATTAAATGAAGAAATCTTAAGAGGTTTAGCAAAACAAGTTGAACAAGGCGGCCTTAAAGGTAAAAATGCTGAAGCTATTAAACAAGCTCTAAAAGAACAATTACAATTTACTGAAGACCAATTAGCAGCTCTTGAATCAAATAAATTAGCGAATGATGAGATATTAAAAAAACTTGCAAAGCGCCGAGCATTAGAAAAAGATATTAGAGATACGTCTCGAGAGTCAGACAATTTTGTTGCTGGTATTGCTGGTAAATTAGGTATTGCTGCTAGTTTGGGTGACACAGCAACCGGAAAATTTTTGAAAATGGCTGATGGCCTTGAATCATCAGGTAGAGGTGGTGAACTACTGGCTGGGTCAATCTTTAGAACATTTAATATTTTAAATGTCAGTCTTGCTGTTTTGTCTAAAATTGGCGAATCCGTAATGGCGGTCGCCTTTGCTGCTGATCAAGCGGCATCAAATTTCCAAAGAACAACCGGTTTTGCAGGAGAAATCCAAATGGATCTTGCCGCAATCGCTCAAGCCGGTGTTGCTTCTGGTGTAACCCTCGAGGACGCTGGTAAAGCAATGGGATCTCTGGCTAATAACTTCTCTGCTTTTAATCCAACAGCAACGCAAACAAACATACAACTTGCAGAGACCATAACTCTTTTAGAAAAAACAGGTGTATCTGCTGATCAATCTGCCAAGACAATGGATTTCTTTAATCGTGTCATGGGAGCCAGCCCAAAGGCCTCAGCCAATATGGCTCAGCAGTTAGCATTAGCCGGCACTAACATTGGTATTACAACATCGAGAATGCTATCTGATTTTGAATCAGTCAACGGCTATCTCATTGGATTCGGAGACAGAACAACCGAAGTGTTTTTAGAACTTCAGGCACAAGCAAAAGCAACTGGTGTTGCCATCGGAACTCTTGTCAGTATCGCACAGAAGTTTGATCAATTTGATACGGCAGCAAAAGCTGTTGGATCTTTGAACGCTGCTTTAGGAACTAATCTAAGCTCGGTTGATATGATTAATGCTTCGACAGAAGAAAGAATTTCAATGTTGGCACAAGAGATTGATTTCGCTGCCGGTGGATTTGAAAATCTTGATCGTTTCACTCAAATGTATGTCGCCCAAACTATTGGAGCCAAAGATGCCGCAGAGGCACAAAGAATACTAAGTCTCCAAAGAAACCCAGCAGCATTGGCAGAGTTCAATGCAAAAATGGAAGAACAACAAGCAAGACAACAAAATCTTAATGATTTAACCGAAAAATTTGTTCCTGTTCTCGAGCAATTTAAAATTGCAGTTCTTGGTTTAGGGCTGGCTCTTGAGCCTGTTATATCAACATTGACTATTGCTTTTGATGTCTTCGGCTCCATTGTCGGATTCTTTGTTAAAGCTTTAAATGTTGTTCCTTTTTTAGCAGAGGCAATAGGATTGCTAGTGGGTGGTTTGACTGGTCTTTTTGTAATAGGCAAAGTAGTTACGTTTTTTAAAGCTCTTACAGCAGCAATGAAAACACAAGGCTTTTTTACTAAATTACTAACAGGACAGAATCTACTGTTGGGTGCATCACAAACCGCACAGTCAGCGGCGCAAGCAGAACAGGCTGCGGCCAACTCAGTTAGCGCACCGATAATAGACGCTAGCAGTGCAAAATTGAGTGCTGGATTTATTAAATTGGCACCTGCTTTAGGTATAGCAGCGTTAGCAGCCGTAGCAATCTCGGCAGCTATGTATGGACTAGCTTCTGCTTTTGAAATAGTTGTGCCCTCTGCTATTCTATTGTTTGATTATTTAATTGAAAACATTAGCGTTATACCAGAATTAGCATATAATCTTTATCTATTGGGTCCGGCATTTTCAGCCTTTGGAGGAGGCGTATTGATTGGTGCAATGGCTCTTGCTGTTGCAACACCGTTTTTGCTCATCGCTAATATTGGATTGTCAGGAATGGTCAACACCGTCACATTGCTTGGCGAAGGATTCAAATCTATGGGATTAGGCATCGCTATGACAGCAGACGGAATCGGATCAGTTGTTTCCGGATTGGCTCAAATAAAAGAACTAACAGATGATAGTAGCTTTTTTGCCATCACGACCGATGGATCAAAGACCTCTATGGTATCTGCAAAGGGCGGAGAGATAACAAACTTCAGCTCAGAAAATATAACGGTCGATGTCAAGATCCCTGAAATAAAGATACCAACACCAATCGTTAATGTTTACATTGGTAATGAAGAACTAAGAAACTTCATACAAGAAGTAACGGATGGCGGCTAATGGCATTTTTCGATAGACCAAAAATATCACCTGCACCTTTCAACAAGATCAAAATTCAAGAATTTGGTAATGATAATGAAAGGAATGCCAACAAGCATGGAATCAGTGGGGCCGAACAATATGTAAAGAATAAAGCGGCCGCTATTTGTTTTCTCTCGGATTATAACACGGACAAATATATTTCAAATCGCTTGGTTACATTTATGGGCTTTATCGATGACTTACAAATTAAGAACAATATAGCATATGAAGACCACAAGCTTCATTCAATTCCTGTTTTGTCTAAATATCTAAAAGACTTCAATGTTGGTTACAGTTTAACTTTTAATGTCGTTGCTCATTCAGTGAATGAAGCAATGTCAAATGCTGCTCGCTTTTCTGAACTTGAGCGAATCTTAATTTATCCTTATGGCAGTTCAAATCAAAATGAAGGTGCCGAGAACAAAGAAATAAAAATTCCAAACTCTTATGTTTTTATGTCAAATTTGATAAACAATGGCCTATTAGCCGTTAATAATAAATATTCAAACATAACCATAAGCAATGAGTTTGTCAGAAAGCATGGTTTAAGAACAGCAGTTCAAAATATCAAATTCGAGCCTGATCTAGATTTGGGTGTTTTCGAGTTTAACAATAGAAGCTATTTCAAAGCTTACAAAATTATTTTAGAATTACCCATAACGAACGATAAGTTTCATGAGTCGTTTGCATTTGAGGAAGAATATTCCAATCGTTTTAAAATGCTTCTTCCTTACAGTGAGCTTGAGGGCGCCGAGGAGCCATATGTTTTTTATGATTATGAAGATAATGACAGTGGAACAGAAAATGTTAGCGATTCAAAGGGCTTTCCATTTTGTGTGCCATGGAGCGCAAATAAGATTTTAACCAGTTACGCTCGAGGTGTAAGAGCATATGGACAGAACAAAAGAACAAAAATAGGAATCTGTATTAACAATGGACAAATAACAAGAGCTAACAATCCTTTCATAACAAAGTGTTATTGTGTTTTTGATGCATTTGTTGATTCCTTTTCGTATGAAAGGTCTCAAGATGCTGTTGCTCGCCAAAGAGGATCAGATGTGTCATCCAATTCTTTCTCAGTTGGGGCAGCAGGGCTTATGGTGTTTAATGTGTCAATCAACATACCATCATATAGTGTTATTGATGCTGAGGCTAATTGTATGAAGATAAATTCATTATTTAGAATGATACCTATTATGTCAGCCGATGACCAAAATAGCGGCTTGAGAATACTGTTTAATAATTTTATCAAAAACCCAAAGAGATTAGGTAGCAATGGTAATTACGATTTTGGAGATATTTATGATAATGGTCTCGAGTGCTTTATAACATCAATGAATCTGTCTGTTGATTTAGATTCTGGCTTTTTTGAGTATAATGATTACTTTTTGCCAAAGGCAATGAAATTAGATATGCAAATCGCCTTTACAGATAATACAGTCGGGAGCATGATTTACGAAACATTGGGCGAAGACCCTGAAAGAAAACTTTATAACGCAAATGATAGCGTTCGTTGGCCGTTTGGTGTTACATACTCAGACGCTACTTAAGGAGAATAACAATGGCAATCTATAGAGACAGCTCCTACTCAAATAACAACACGGACCTTTATAAGAAAGTTCGTGAGGAAAGAGGCGTAAAGAATATATACCAATTTAGGACAAAGTTGTTTAACAAAATTGATAAAGGATCTGTGGAAACTTTCTCTTATGTTTGGAAAAAAGGAGACAACCTTTTTAAATTAGCGAATCGTTTTTATGGCAACAGAGATTATTGGTGGCTAATTGCTCATTTTAATGAAAAGCCAACCGACGCACATTTTGAGATCGGAGAGGAGATCTTTATACCATCTACTGAAATCTTTGGAGAATTATAATGGATCCAGGTTATGATCCCGGTGCATCGGTCGCTGCAAGAGATGCAGCAGAGCGTGCAGCAGCAAGAAAAGCACAAACTGAACTTGTCCTCAACGGAGGTGGTGAGCCCTCTGATATTATAGAATTTGTAGGATACGCCACAGATGAACAAAAAAGCCAGTACTTAGATAGTTTAGGCGTAGATATTTCTTTATTTCATCAAAGAATCGAACAAGGTCTTGGTAATAGAGAATATAATGGTAAACCACTTCGTGGAGCATCAAACTACGACAAAGACAAAATATTAGAAAAGATAGCGCAGAAAGATAAAGCCAATCAAGAAATATTGATTGAATATGTAACCTCCGATGTTGCAGACCGCTCTTTTGCTGAATTTTTAGATGATAATCCAGACCTAATAGAAACTTATATTGACACAGCACTAAATGAGAACAGAGATCTGTGGGATAAGTTTGTTGCTTTCTTGAGCGGTGAATCAGACACTGAGCAGATTGAAAGCACTATTGGAGGATTTAAAGACACTCGTCGAGAGAGACTAATTGATGCGCTTCTTGAATCTGGTGAACCAGAAGAAACAGAAGACCTTAATGCACAAGCAGAAAAAATAGACGATTCAGTAGCAAAGCAATGTATTTTACTGAACCTATTGCCTCAACTAAGTCGTGCTTATAATGATGACCTTGTTAATAAGTGCGTGATCGTTAATAATACAAACGAAACGGCGTCTCCACTTGATTACAAAGGCAAAGGTATACCTTATTCAAACAGAATTGTCAAAATGAATGTTCGAGAGCCGTCAACATTTGTTAATTATTTAACCGGTGTTCCCGGTATTAATCAAAATTTTACAAATCTTAACTTCAGTGATAATCAAGAGGCAAAAACACTATTCACCGCACCTAAAACAAAGTCAAGAATATCTTTTATTAAAGAATTTGATGGAAAACTGTATGAGTTACCAATTTTTGGTGCAAGTGAGCAATTTTCTTACAACATAATTAATGGATCATCAAACTCTGAGGCACCAAAAGCTGTTCCAACAAGAAAAAAAAGAGAAAGAGGGGCAACAAATAATAAAAACGTTAAAAAAAGCGCGTCTCCTGCCGCTTCAGGTGGACCAATTGTTGTAAAACCAATCGGACTAAATGTTCCAGAAGAACTATTTGATATTAAATTTACTATAGACTACGAAGGAACCAATCCTTCCACTTATAGAAGCGATGTTGATGTAACAATCACTTTTTCAGCAGATGCAATGCAAAGTTTTTTGAAAACATGGTCATATAATGGTATTATTGACAAAGATACAAAAGAAAACATAAAGTTTAATCTTTTTGACCTTGTTTTATTGCCAATATTAGAGAAAGATTCAAAAGGATATGGGAAAATGTTTAGATCCCAATATTCTCCAAACTACAATAGAATACGACTGGCATATACAACCCAGCCAAACCCTAAATTATCAACTCAAGGTCAAAAAGCTTTTTATGAACAAAATGTTAATGTTCTAGACCTCACCCCAATCGATCATGATATAAAAAGAGACAAAGACGGCATAAAATACGAGCTTTCAATTACATATAAAGGTTATGTTCAAAGCGTTCTTACATCGCCTGAAACAGATGTTTTATCGGATAAAGAAATTAAAGCCAAAAGGGCAGAAAGAGATGCAGTTGTCAAAGCAGCAATTCAGAAAAATTGTTCTGTAAATGAGATACAAAAAATTCAAACTCAGTTAAACCGATTGGCGCAAAATGATGTACAAGATGTATCATCAAAATTAATTGAAAAAATATATCAAAGAAATATAGATGGCAATCCCACTCAAGGGCTTGGCATTTATAAATTATCTGTCGACAATGCTTTGGATAGTTCTCTACAAGATGGAGAACTTATTAATATCGATGAAGTAAAGAAAAGAATAGTAAAACCTGATGGAAGAATAATTGCATCTTCTGCACAAAACGGCGGTAGTGCTATGGCTGTTCAAGTTGGCGGCGAGACTCCATCTGATAATTTATTTAGATCTGATAATAAACATTTGTATTTCTTTTTCTTAGCTGACTTGTTAGACGTAGCAATAATAAATTCATCTTTATTTAATGATGTAGATGCAGTTGACGATCCAGTAAATCAAGATGTCATGAAGCAACAAATTAGATTTATATTTGGATGCTTCAGAGATAGGAACGATAATATCATTAATATTGGTGACATTCCAATATCTGTTGATTTCTTTATTGACTGGTATGAAGAAAATGTAACCAAAAAAGAACTGTTTATTTACCCTTGTCTTTCGTTTATAAGAGATATAGCAGAGAAAGTTATAACAAACTTATTAAACGAAATTTGCTTTGAAGGATCAGAAGAAACAAAAATGCTTGTGCGAACGGCATTCTTTCCCGGAACAAAAAGTTTAACAACAGGCCAACAAAGACGAGATACAATATTTGAAAAAAATACTTATTTTTATTCTGATGAGGACAATATAAAAAATAAAAACTATAAAGTAATAGATCTGGATGACGTTGAATTTGTAAAAGATATAACCTTCCCATTAATCAAAACCGACTTCAATACAAATGTTGTTGATTATGTTAATTACTGTTCTATCTTTATCAGAGAATCAAGTCGTTTGAGAGGTAGAGCTTTTGATCGCAATATCGAAATCCCAAAATACAAACTTGAATATGCAAAAAGATTCCATGGTGCTTCATCGGTTAACTTTGCCAGAACAACACAGCCCGGTCTACGAGAGTCTCGATATTTTAGAAACTCGACATCTGGTATCACTTTGTTGGCTGGTGTGTACAATGTTGACTTTGAATTAACTTTTCCAATTCATACAATTTATCCGAATCAGTTTTTTGAGATTGATTTATTCACTCCACCTAATGGTAATATTCGTGTCGGAAATACTGTTAAATCTATATTCGCAGAACTCGGCTTAAACGGATATTATGTCGTAACCAAAGTATCAACAACGATTGGAGTCAAGCCAAAAAGCTCTACAGTGAAGGTTCATGGTCTGTGGGTTAGTTCTGTTTCTCCATATGGAAGCCGAGTTGTTGGGGCCGATTCAAAGAACATACAAGACCCAGCCGAAAAAGCTAGACTAGAAGCTTGTAATTCATTGGTCGATCTCGCTAGTGAGATTGGAATCAGAGAAGCCCGAGCCGCAGAATTTAACTTACAAAACAATATCGATGCCATTACTGGTGAAGAATCTAGTAAACCAGATTCAAATGAAGAAATAGCTGCCTCTGGTGAGTCTGCTGAAGTTGGTTCAGGGGTAATTTCTACAAGTCCTGCTCTAACTGAAGCAGAGCTCGAAGCTCAATTTAATGCAGCCTATGCAGCAGCGAACCCAGATGAGTTTGATCCCGAAACCGCCACGGCGGAGGAATTGGCTGAGTATAATGCAGCCATAGCGCAGCAATTTCAGGAGGGCCAATAATGTCTCGTAAATTTATTGGAAGCAATGATGATAATTCATCAAAAAGAACTTGGTATTATAGAGCCAAGTTTGAAACACAAGCATACACACAGCCAGACGCTGGTGATAACGAAATAAAAGACATTACCTTTTTCGAAAGACAATATTACGGCACAATTGATGAACAAGATTACTCTGTCACACCAAAAGAAGAAGCACTAGCAACTTTGCCCGGAGGACAAAGAGCATTAAATTTTGTTGTTGATGCATTCAACATAATGAAGAAAAGAATGAACATAGCATTCGAATACAGCAAGATTGAAGGCTCAAACCCTTTCATGGTAGAGTTTAACTCGTATCAAGCATATCGCCCTCCAGATGATGATTATAAGACTATACTTCAAAATGTTCTGGTGAATTATAACACTCAAGAAATTCCGAATAGAATTGGCTCTAGTAATATAACCTGTTTTGATGACTATGTCAAGAATTTTGTTAAAATAATTTCAAATGAAATACAAGACGGATTTTTTAGTCAGACCAAGTGGTGTCGATCTCCCTTGGCCTCTGTGTTTAATTCTGGTCTTGCAATATCACTATCAAGTCTAGACCCCGGAGAAGATCAACCAAAGGTTGATGAGTTTATTGATCACATTGACTTCCCTTACTATCTTAAATTAGCTTTGAACTCAGGCTTTTCTGTCTCAAAAGATACGCCATGGGTTTTGATATTCGACCTTTTATCTCCCGCTGCTCGTCCTTTCCTTGAGCCATATCAAATATATAATTTACGAGACGTATTTGAGAAAAGTTTTAATAGAACTGAATTAAATGATATTATATTATTAAGAAATATATTATTTAAATATTATAACAATTATGTAATACAATATAAAATAGAAAGAGAAAATAGAGTATCTTGTAATAAGAGTTATACTGAATATACAATTAAAGAATTTATTAATATTGAAGAATTTGACAGACTATATCCGGAAGAATGGTTTCTGGAATATTATATTGACATTAGAAATGCCGAAGAAGGCGTAGTTTTTGAAACCCAAACATTGAACTCAATTAAAAAAATAGCAAAAAATTATTATAAAACACTTGACAGATCTTCTGCTTTAGGTTATATTGCTAATAGATTCATTCGTGAAACTTGGTCAAAGCCATATGGCTATGATGATACGCTTGACAATTTGTCAGCGACGGATTCCGAACGACTACAAGCACAACAACGCAGAACATCTGGAGGGTATTAGTGACATTTCAAACATTAGACGATAAACGAGATTGCAAAGGAGTATTCTACAACGGAGATTTTTATTTTGATAAGTTGCCTCGCAACTTGGATTTAACGTGGTCTTGGTCTGCACATTTGGAGGATTACAATGTGGATTTCGCAGAACTCTGGGTTTCTGGTAAGAGTATTGGAGAAGTTACTCCTGATCACCTTCGTGATCGTTATAATTTTGCGGAGCGACGCCTTCAAGCTCACGTTAAAGCGATTGTTCAATCGCAAATCAACTTGGATGATAATTGCATTTATGACCTTGTGCCTCGGCATGTTCTTAGGCAGTTCTATCACGTAAAGAATGAGATCACCGAATGGGTGGTCGCCAACAATCCTAAGCCAAAGAACTATTCGTTCCTTGTTGAGACACAGGCAACAATCAATGAAATATCGCAGCAAGAGTTGCAAATTGATTGGGACAATCACAACCTTTTGTTCCTTCAAGACCCAAAGGCTAAATCGCTTTACAAACGATTTGCAAACAAGAAATCTAACGTCATTTACAATCTTTTTGGCACAATAACGGGTCGTTTGACCACAACACCAGACTCGTTTCCAATTATGAACTTGAAGACCGAACATCGCAAGATTGTGATGCCTCAGAACGATTTATTTATTGAACTTGACTTCAATGCTGCCGAGATCCGCACTCTGTTGGCTCTTGCCGGAATCGATCAACCACAGGATGACATCCACAACTTCAATATTGAGCAAGTCTTTAAGACTCCAATGAGTCGAGACAATGCGAAGCGCCGTTTCTTTGCTTGGCTATATAATCCCGACTCAAAGGACGAGGAACTAAAAAATTATTATAATAAAGAAAAAATCCTTGACAAGTATTATAAAAACGGTTATATTAATACTATCTTTGGAAGACAAATAGAATGTGATTCATTTCACTCTCTTAATTATCTTCTTCAGAGCACCTCATCGGATAACTGCATGGATAGAGCAAACAAAATTAGAAAAATGCTGTCTGGTCGCAAGTCAACAATCGCTTTCTGTCTTCACGATTGCGTTGTTCTCGACTTCTCGAATCAAGATGCGCACCTATTGCCTAAAATCAAGCAGGTATTCGAGCAAACTCGTCTTGGTAAGTTCAAAATTAACCTAAAAGCAGGTAAAACTTATGGATTATTGGAGGATTTCTCGTGGTAGTGATTGGTCTTGGTAAAGCAGGCTGCTCAATAGCTGATATGTTCAAATCTTATGATAATTATAAGGTTTTAACCTATGACGGAGGAAAGAATGTACCCCTTAATGAATCTTCAGAAGGATACGAAGAAAAATTCCCAAACAAAAGAGAACTTAAAAAGATTAAAAACGAAACTGTCTGGTTTTTTGTTTGCGGTGCAGGAAAGATTGCTGGGGCGACTCTACGCTTACTTGAGCAAATCAAACAAAACAAAATAAATATTGTCTATATTATACCTGACACATCAATTTTACCAGACATCGCTGTAAAAAGAAATAGAGTTGGCGCTGGAGTTCTACAACAATATGCTAGATCTGGTTTGGTTGATTGCATTTATCTTGTTTCGAATGATTGTCTTCAACAGATTGTTGGAGAGGCCCCATTGGCGTCTTATTATTCAAAGATGAACGAGTTGCTATTCAATTGTGTTCACTCAATGAATGTCTTTGCTCACACAGATCCTGTCTTCGGACAACTGCATGAGCCAAAGGAGATATCTCGGATAAGAACTTTCTCATTTTCCGAGACTAATAAAAATGAAAAAAAGTTATTTTTTCCACTTGACAATATAACCGAAACGTGTTATATTAACAATATCAAAAAGAGCGAGATAGAAAATAATTCTAATCTAATCTCTGAGATAAAAAGTAAGCTTGACAATGATATCATCTCGTCGTTTACGGTTTACGAATCTCCATATGATCATTCTTATGCATATGGAATCCACTACACACATTACATTCAGGAGGTATAATGAATAATTATGTAGTTTACACTGGCACCTATACGAAGCAAAACGGTGCTCAACGTACAATGGAATTTGTGCGAACCCAAGATCTTCCATCTGATCGCTTCAGTGATACACAACGAAATCCTAGTCGAAAAATGCAAGAAGGATATGAAATTGTATATGACATCGAGCGCAAAGGCTTTCGTGCCTTTAATTGGAACACAGTCCAAGGCGAAGTTCGCTCAAACGAACGATCAGTTAATTTCCAGTAGCCTCTAATTGATGGAACGAGTTCGGGGGATCTCGAGAAAATCCCCCCTGTTTTAAGGAGGACAGATGTCATTTTTTTCACGATTATTTAATGTATTTCATGGATTATTTAGTGGCTTTATTACAGAGGTCGAGGAACAAAACCCCGCTGCTGTATTTGAAGCCACAATACAACAACAAAAACAACAATACCAAAAACTTAAAAAAGCTTCTGCAAGCATTGTCTTTTTACGAGACAAGACACAATCAGAACTTTATGAAAAAGAAAAAGAACTTGAACAAGTCAGTATGGAACTTGAATATGCTGTTCAAAATAACTTAGACGAAGCCGCACTTCAATTGATTGAGTTGCAAGACTCTTTGAGCGAACGTGTTGCCTCATTAAGATATGAATTAACTTCTGTTGGACAGCAAGCTGAACAGGCGATCCAGTCTCTTCAAGAGTTTCAAAATTCAATTAAAAGTCTAATGAGAGAAAAAGAAAAAGCAATCTCTGAATTGGCTTCAATCGAAGCTCAAGAAAGAATTAAAGGCCAATTGTCTGAACTTTCTACAGATGCTGATCTGACTGCTTTGAATAATGTTCGCACTTCTATTCAAAAACGAAAAGCTAGTTTGAAGATTGACGAAGAACTTTCAGAGTCTTCAACAGAAAAGCAATTGAAAGAGATTCGCTCTAATATTGGTGCTGTTAAAAACCATAGTCGCTTGCAAGAACTTAAGCGACAAATGGGTACCCAAACAACGAGCGAGGATGTTCAAAATCGTCTGAGAATGTTCAAAGAACAAAAGAAAGAAATTTTATAAAAAACACTTGACATTTGAGTCATAATATGTTATAATTATATATGTGGAAAGCGACATTTGGCTTTCTGCGTTAGGGTAGATCCCCATTAATGATTAACTAATAAGGAGATAAAATCATGGCTATTGATCTAGAAGCAATGCGAGCAAAACTCGAACTTTCTAAAAACGGAGGTAAGAAAAAATCAAACAGTACCAAATGGCGTCCTCAACAAGGCGACCAAACTATTCGAATCCTACCAACTGCGGATGGCGATCCGTTCAAAGAATATTTCTTTCACTACAATGTTGGTAAAAATCCGGGCCTCTTGTGCCCAAAAAAGAATCATGGCGGTGATTGTCCAATCTGTGACTTCGCTTCCAAGTTGTGGCGTGAAGGTGTCGACAACAATGATGAAGTAGCGAAAAAAGAAGCAAAGCAACTTTTTGCACGCAATCGTTACTATTCTCCAATCTTGGTCCGAGGTATGGAAGATGAAGGCGTAAAAGTATGGGCTTATGGCAAGACTGCTTATCAAACTCTACTTGGATACGTTCTTGATCCAGACTACGGCGATATTACAGACCCAGAATCAGGTACAGATATTGTCTTGAACTATGATGTACCGGGCACACCGGGCTCATTTCCAAAGACAACTCTTAAGCCACGACGTCGTCCATCGGTTCTATGTGATGACGCAGTCGCTGACTGTGCTACTCTTTTGGATTCTGTTCCTGACTTCTCAACTCTTTTTGATGAGAAGACAACTGAAGAATTGGAGACTATTCTGAGCGACTATCTCGCTGGCAGTACGAGTGCCTCCGATGATGATAGTGCTGGAGTTGAAAAGTATAACTCAGGCGGAGATGCCGTTCTTGAGGCTATGCAGCGACTTCAGGGTAAATAACCAAGTCCAGTGAGCAATCGCTCCCCGCAGGAAGGCATGGGGTTAACAGGTGCCTTTTATTTTAATGGAGGCCCCGTATGGGAAAAGTATTAAAAATGGCAAAAGCAGGTAAATTAGATTTGAATTCAATGAAGTCTCTTCTGAATAAGACCACGGGTTTGAACGTAGCCCACAGTCTTGAGGAAGATAATCCAACGGCAGTAAAGGACTGGATCCCAACCGGTTCTCGTTGGCTTGATTCAATTATCTGTAAAGGCAAGATGGCGGGTATTCCCGTCGGAAAGGTTACAGAAATCGCAGGTCTCTCGGCTTCTGGTAAATCTTTCATGGCAACTCAGATTGCAGCTAATGCTCAAAAGAAAGGTATGCAAGTTGTATACTTTGACGCTGAGTCAGCAATCGATCCTGACTTTCTTACGAGAGCAGGTGTTGACATTGGCGAGTTGCTATACGTTCAGGCAGTATCTGTTGAGAAGACTCTTAAGCAGATCGAGACTCTAATGACCAACTATCCTGACACTCAGTTTTTGTTCATCTGGGACTCAATCGCTGCCACAGCTTCTGAGAAGGATATCGAAGGCGATTTTAATCCACAATCGTCTATGGCTGTAAAGCCTCGTATCTTTGCTAAGGCGTTTCCAAAGTTGACAATTCCGCTTGCGGATTCACAATCAACTATGGTTCTTATTAACCAGCTTAAGACCAACATTACTTCTAATGTTGCGGAAGCAATGACTACTCCGTTTATTGCGCCCGGTGGTAAAGCTATCGAATATTTCTGTTCTCTGCGTATTTGGCTTACAAAGCGTAAAGCAAAGGCTTCCTTTGTCGAGAACGAAAAGGGTGTTCGAATTGGTTCCGAGACTAAGGTTAAAGTAGAAAAATCTCGATTTGGTTCTTTCGGCCGGACTTGCACCTTCAAAATCTTGTGGGGAGATGATGTAGGTATTCAGGACGAAGAATCGTGGCTCGAGGCAATCAAGTTATCCGGAACGGATCGACTTAAGCGAGCCGGTGCTTGGTACACGATCGTAGGCTCTAGTGGAAAAGAGTTTAAGTTTCAAGCATCTAAGTGGATTGAGCAGCTACAGAACGATGAGTTTCGTGCTGCGGTGTATGATATTATGGACAAAGAAATCATTGAGAAATATGATAACGATGGAAGTGATATTGACTTAGGTGAATGATTGGCACCTAATGTTTCCTCCTTAACCGCCCCTCAAAAGGGGGCGGTTTTTTATTTAAGGAGTATTGAATACTAGACAACTATTTACATAAGGAGTTATTATGGCAAGAACATTATGGCCAATGGGAACAATTGTTTGCTTCGATGGATTCGAAGAAATACCATACAGACTCCTTGATCGAGTGACCGAAGGGCACAAAAAACATATACCGGTTATTGATATCGAGACTTTGGAAATAGAGTGGGCATTTTTAACTGATTTAAAATATTTAGATAAACCCGAAACTTATGAGGAGTATTACAATGCAGTGCGAAGAAAAAATCAAAAAACAGTACGAAGACCTAAAGGAACTACTTTTATCTATCGAGGTGGATCTTCTAAAGAATCTACAGAAGAAAAACAAAGCAGCAGGGACGAGAGCCCGGAAAGCACTTCGTGAAGTCAAGAAGCAAGCCGCAGCTATTGTTAAAGCTATGATTGAATTCGAAAAACAAGAATAAAATTAAATAAAATCCTAAAAAACAACAAATGCCCCTTGACAATTTTCTTGGGGCATGTTATATTATATATGTAATTAAACTTAGGAGACGTTATGAAAAATAGTAGTAAACCCCAAAAACTACACACACTTCAGCAATTAGAAGACATTGCCATTGCTGAAGCTATGAAAAATGGACATAAAAATCCAAGACAAGACCCAGCACAACAAAATTGTTTAAATGCTAATGGCTTGAACAGAAAGATAGAATCATATAAGATTATTTCTGTCGATTCTTTAATCACCAATAATCCAAGATTTGATGATATTGATCCAAGCTACAACAAGACTGATTTAGCTCCGCTAATGGTATCTAAATTAGCAAGAGAACCAGACAGCTTTGGATTTGATTATCCAATCTTTGTTGAGGTACGAGGGAACAAATATGAAATTGCACATGGCCATAACAGATATTGGAGTGCGGTAAATGTTCTTCATCTGAATGAAGTGCCCGTTTTTGTTATCGAAACAAAAGGAAGCCAAGCACAGAAACTAAGAGGTAGAATTCTGGCAAATTCTCGATTGCCCGGATATAATAGACCTTACAGAATGAACGATGTCATTCAACAGATGAAAGAACTCAAGAAAGCTGGTGCATTTAAAAACTTTGATGATGAAAAGAAGACCAGACAAGATTTTGAGCGCGAGATGAATAAGTTACATCCTGAGCAATTTACATCCGATATTGCAAGAGGTAAAATTTTTAAAGGGTTTTATGAAAGCAATACCTCTAATACTTCAGTTATACCAACTGATGATGCTTTTTGGGATTCTGCATTGGCCAGAAATCATTATCCACCTAGATTCCTTCAGATGACTCAAGGAAAGCAAAAGAAAATAAAGTTTCCAAATTATGTTGATGATGCTAAGAAAGCTATCATAATTTATGCGGCTGATAACTCAAATATCTTTCAGGTTAACCTGTTTAATCTTTTGGAAGAACTGAACACCAATCAAGATTACAGGGACCAATATGGAGATTACAACATACATTTGGTTGTTTCTCTCAGGCAGAATAAAGATTTTCCCACAACTGTTATGGAACTAAATAAGTTGAGAAAGAAATTGGTAGAAGATTCCATTGATAATTGGAATATAATATTAGAGTCAGCTAGTGCTCCTAGAATTGATAAAGTTATATTTCCAAAGCAACTAACAATCGAGACTTCGGATAGAATCTTTAACTACGATACGGAAGATAAAAAACTCAAAGTTTAGAGTAAAATAATCTGCAAAAAACAACTCATGCCCCTTGACAACCGTCTTGGGGCATGTTATATTATATACATAATGGAGGAACAATGAAAAAACCATCTTACGTTGATTTTGAACCATCAACATACGAGTGGCGAAATGATATAAATTATCGTGATAATCCACAATTTTATCGCATCGGAAAGGGACAACAGGGTGTTCTTACCTGTGAGCCATACAAGTCAGAAATTTGCCAACATTGGCGTTTTAAAACACCACAAATTGCTATGGAGTCTTCAGCAAAGATTCTTAAAATGTTTTATGATTATCTGGAAGCTGGCGACTTTGTTGGTGCTGATATGGCTAAAAAGTTTCTTCATATGGGCTTCACAAGGTCTCGAAGGTACGCTAATCACCCATCAGGCCGCAAGTGGCAAAAGGTTACCGACAAGTGGGAAATCTTACCCCTTGCTGAAGATAGGATGGAGTCCGAGAAAGCACACTCGGCTGACATCTTCTATGCCGCTTGGAAAGAAGCGAGAGAAAACAAAGAATACTTAAAACTTAAAAAATCACATCGGAGCGAACATGAAAAAACAAATAATGCTAATTGATGGACTTAATATGTTCATCCGGAGTTACATCGTAAATCCAACGATTGACTCCAAAGGGCGACCACTCGGAGGATGTATGGGATTCCTCAAATCTCTCCAAAAGGTTGTCCGAATGTTCCAGCCAGATGAAATCGTAATCTGTTGGGACGGACAAGGCGGAAGCCAGCGGCGCAAAGCCCAAAACAAAAACTACAAAGAAGGACGCTCTCCGGTCCGCTTTAACCGAAGAATGTACGAACTATCCCCCGAGGAACAAGAAAAGAATAAAGCATATCAATTTTATAGGTTAGTTGAGTATCTCAACGAAATGCCCGTTATTCAAATTATGGTTGACGGAATTGAAGCAGATGATGTGGTGGCTGTTCTCGCAAGATCAAATCATTACAGAGGACGAAGTAAACTAGTTGTTTCGTCTGACAAAGATTTCCTCCAACTCTGTGACGAGGAGACTACTCTTTACCGCCCAATTCAAGACACAATTGTTACCGAAGATAGTATTGTTTCTGAATATGGTATTCATCCTAATAATTTTGCTCTAGCAAGAGCAATCGCAGGGGATGCATCAGACAATATTAAAGGCGTTCCTCGTGTTGGGCTCGGGACAGTTAAGAAGCGTTTTCCTTTTATGGCTGAGCCGGAGAGTCAAACTTGTCAGTCTCTTGTTGAGCACTGCCGACAAGTACCAAAGGCTCTTTCTTGTCACAAAAAGATTATCCAGCATTCTTATATAATTCAATCTAATTATGGTATCATGCAACTATATAATCCAATCATATCACCATTGACGCTAAAACAAATAATGTTCAATGTTACAGAGTTTGATCCAAAAGTTAATATTACGGATATCAAAAAGATGACAATTGAAGATGGTTTTGTAGCTTACAGGTTTGATGATCTATATGCTGCTTTTAGAAGAATTGCGACATAATTATAGCCGGAGGACATAACTATGCAATCATATTTTATTTCTATTCTCGTCTCTTGTATCGAGCCTATTGCTATCTTTGAAGATGGAGACGATTGGGATTTTGAATATCAGTGGGTTTGCGAAGAGCCAACCACACAACATCTGCAAATCAAGGCCTATCAAGAACTACCCTATACTAAAACAGAGACTGTCGACCTTTTTAACAGATCGCCCGTAAGTGAGGGCACGAGTGAATAGTAATCTATTTATTGCACTTATATTTTTTCTAATCGGTCACCTTCTTTCTTGGTATGGATCAAATTTACAATTCGTTTCACCGTGGTGGAAAGAACGCTCAGTTCTCTTGACATTTATTATAGCAATACCGACAGGTCTATCATGGCTTTACGGCACTAGATATATAATGGAATGGAGACCAGAACTTTGGACTTCTAGATTCATCGCATTTTCGCTTTCTTATGTTACCTTCCCGTTAATGACTTGGTATTATTTAGGCGAATCACCATTTACTCTAAAAACAATAATCTGCACTATTTTAGCATTTACAATAGTTATGATTCAACTATTCGTAAAATAGAACTCTTCAAAATCAAAACATTATAAGAGTTAGTAATAAACGATATCTTTGAGAAATTTCAAAAACGCCCCGGTCAAATGGGCGTTTTCTTTTTTTGAAACTATAAAAAAACAAAAAAATAACTTGACATTCCTTTTGGAATATGTTATAATATTTATATACATCGGAGCAAATATGCAAACACAAACAGACAACTTTTCCAAGTTTGGTAAGAGTTTCCAAGAGAAGCTATGCCAACTTATGCTTGAGGATCGCCCCTTCTGCGATCAAATCACAGAGGTCCTCGACATTCAATTCCTTGAGGTTAAATACCTTCAAGTTTTCGTACAGACAATCTTAGATTATCGTCACAAATATGGAGTTCATCCTACTTATGAAATCCTCGCAACAATCTTCAAGTCTGGTATCACAGAATACGATGATGCTGTTCAGAAGCAAGTGCGAGATTATTACACACGAGTCCTCTCCGGAAAGGTCGAGGGTGCTCAATTTGTCAAAGATACAGCAATGGATTTCTGTCGCAAGCAAGTTCTAAAGCAAGCGATGATGAAGTCAGTTGGTCTTCTAAAATCATCGTCATTTGACGAAATTTCAAAGGTAATTAATGATGCTCTTAAACTTGGTTCTGATAACAACTTCGGTCATGATTGGCTGGCTGACTTTGAACGTAGGTTCGAGATCAAAGCACGAAACCCTATCACAACAGGATGGGAACGAATGGATGGGCTGTGTAAAGGCGGCCTTGGTCGCAGCGAACTTGGTGTGGTTATTGCTCCTACTGGCGCTGGTAAATCAATGGTCCTTGTCCATCTAGGGACCCAAGCGCTTAAAGAAGGTAAAACTGTAGTTCATTACACATTAGAATTGGCTGACACCGTTGTCGGTCAGAGATATGACTCTTGTATGACTGGTATTCCGCTTAACGATCTGATGCACAACAAAGAGGAGATATTTGATCAAATCTCTGATGTTGAAGGCTCGCTCATAGTTAAAGAATATCCCACCAAGTCAGCAACAACTCAATCAATCAAAAATCACCTCGAGAAACTTAAGAAGCGAGGAATACATCCCGATATGGTTATCGTGGATTATGCCGACTTGTTGAGACCAGTCAAGAGTCGCTCTGAGAAGCGACACGAATTAGAGTCACTTTACGAAGAACTCCGTGGAATCGCCCAATCCATGGAATGTCCAATCTGGACTGCTTCACAGACCAATAGGTCAGGGCTAAACGCTGAAGTCATTACGATGGAAGCAATCTCGGAGGCGTTCAACAAATGCTTTGTCGCAGATTTTATTTTCACTGTATCAAGAACAATTGAAGACAAGAAAGCCAATATGGGTCGCATCTTCCTTGCGAAGAACCGAAATGGTCCCGATGGTCTGGTTTTACCTATTTTTATGGATACAGCAAATGTCTGCATAAAGATCCTTGAAGATCAAGAGGAGTTGGAGCATCAACGTGCCAACCCTGTCGCAAATGCCAAAGAGCACATTAAAAATAAATATTCACATTTGTTAAGCAAATAACAGGAGATATAAATGTTCAAGATAAGCGAGGTGAATGTTCGCAAGTTCAAACTTTCGGATAATTTCATCAGTCAATACAAAGATAGAGAAGTTCCATGGGGACCAGTTGGATATATTACATTCAAGCGTACCTATGCTCGGCGCCTCAACGAATTCACAGAAGGAGCCGAAGGAACAGAAGAATGGTATCAGACTTGCCGTCGTGTGATCGAAGGTATGTTTGATATTCAAAAGCGTCACGTTCACGCCCTAGGCTTAGAATGGAATGACCAAAAAGCACAGCGAACAGCAAAAGAGGCCTATGAGCGTCTCTTTACACTTAAGTGGACACCACCGGGCCGTGGCCTATGGATGATGGGCACCAAGTTTATTTACGAACGAACAGGTGCAGGCCTCTTCAATTGTGCTTTTCGCTCAACCCGTGAGATCTCATCCAAAGGTGGATACATCTTTGCTTGGATGATGGATGCTCTTATGGTTGGTATCGGAGTAGGTTTTGATACTCTCGGTGCAGGGACTTGCACTATTCGAGAACCAGAATACACAGAAGAATTATATACCATTTCCGACTCTCGTGAGGGTTGGGTAAAATCCGTCCAAATCCTACTCGACGGATTTTTCTTCGGCAAAAAAATTCCCCACTTTGATTACTCCGTCATTCGAGGTGCTGGAGAGGAGATTAAAGGCTTCGGGGGAACAGCTTCGGGATATGGCCCGCTAAAGGAATTACATGACTCACTTAAAGAACTTTATACGCCGCTCATCGGCAAAGAAATTGATTCGGTTTCAATTGTTGACACTGAAAACCTTATTGGTCGTTGTGTCGTTGCAGGTAATGTACGTCGTTCTGCTGCTCTCGCTTTGGGTCAGCACGATGACATGCAATATCTTACAATGAAAAATGATCAAGAAAAGCTTTATTCACATCGCTGGGGATCAAACAATTCTTTTGAAGCAAAGGTTGGAATGGACTATACTTGGCACGCTGAACAATCACAAAAGAACGGAGAGCCCGGCTATATTTGGCTTGAGAACGCAAGAACTCGTGGCCGAATGAAAGACGGACCAAGATACGACGATCTTAAGGTTATGGGCTTCAACCCGTGCGTTGAACAACAACTAGAAGATGGCGAGCTATGCTGCCTTGTTGAAACTTACCCCGCCAAGCACGATTCTTACGAAGATTACCTGAGAACACTTAAAATTGCATATCTTTACGGAAAGACCGTGACGCTTGCTAATACCCACTGGCCGGAGACTAACGCACTTATGCTTAAAAACCGCCGAATCGGTTTGTCCCAAACCGGAGTAGTTCAAGCGTTCAATAAGTTTGGTCGTCGTGAATTATACAAGTGGTGCGATAATGCATATGAGCATGTCAAAGAACTTGACGAAGAATATTCAGACTGGCTTTGTATTCCAAGATCAGTTCGAACAACTTCAATCAAGCCATCGGGCACCGTGTCTTTGCTTAACGGATCAACTCCGGGGATCCACTTTCCAGAAGACGAATATTATATTCGCCGAATCCGCTTTGCGAAAGACTCACAACTAATTGAGCCACTTCGTGAGGCAGGCTACAGGATCGAGGACGATAAGTATTCACCAAACACTCTTTGCGTTGAATTTCCGGTAAAGGAACCACACTTTGTGAAAGGAAAGCGTGACGTAAGTATGTGGGAGCAGCTAGAGATTGCTGCGCAATATCAGCACTATTGGGCCGATAATTCAGTATCAATCACTGTTACTTTCAAGCCCGAGGAAGCGCACCAAATCAAGGACGCTTTGGAGATGTACGAGACTCGTCTCAAGGCCGTGTCCTTTCTTCGCTATGAGGAAACTGGATACGAGCAGGCTCCATATGAGCCAATCACTAAAGAACAATACGAGGAAATGATTAAAGGCATTACCCCAATCCAACGAATCCAAACAGATGAAGGTGGAACTGGAACCAAGTTTTGTTCAAATGACACTTGCGAAGTATAGGAGGATAAATGTCATTAATACCAGAAAATCGTCACCTGTTGGTTATTCCAATCGAGGAACCCATCTCTCAAAATCACGACAGAGTTCAATTATTAATGCCCGATGACTTCGTGCCGCCTCAATCACCATATTTGGTGTGCGAGGTGGTGTCTATCGCCAAAGACTCTAAATTCTATGGCGAACCCATCGATCGTATTGTAACTGAAAGAAGAATGCTTCACGAACTGCAAATTCAAGGTGAAACCTACTATTTAGTGTTAGAAAACTATGTTTTTGGGAGATTACAATGAAATTAACAAAAGAAACTTTAAAAGAAATGATAAACGAAGTTCTCAAAGAGAGTCATGAGTCAATGCTCTTGGAATCTCCCGAGACCGACAAAGAAGTTTTAACAGAAGAAGTGGTCGAAGTTGAAGCACCAGACTCTGTGATTGAAGCAATGAGGAAGGCATCCGAACATCCGGGCAAAAAAATTAAATTTGTTCGGAGGTCTGAGTGAACTCGATCTACTTATACAACGATGACATTGGCAGAGTTGATCTAATTGATCATATGGGGGATGACCTCACGATCGTCAACTCTGCTCGTGTTTCTTTCGGGGTAACCAAAGATAAACTTGATAATAGAGACAAGAAACTTATCAAATACTTGGTTAAACACCGTCACACATCGACCTTCGAGCACAATGTCGTTACTTTTCGCTTTGTCGTTCCAATGTTTGTGCGATCTCAGCATATGCGTCATCGAACATGGGCCTATAACGAAATATCACGCCGATACACAGATAAGGACCTTCAGTTTTACACGCCAAAGACATTTCGAACGCAGCATAAAACGAATAGGCAAGCATCGAATCTGGATGAAATAAATCCTGTTATCGTGCCCGATCTTGCAGATTACGGTCATGGCAAAAAAGCAGATGCTGCTATTGAGTCGCACGTGAGTAATTCACTGGCGCTATTTAATACATTGATGCGAGAGGGAGTGTGTCGTGAGCAAGCAAGAATGGTTTTACCACAAAATCTTTACACGGAGTACTACGGCACGGTCAATCTCAATAATCTTCTTAAGTTTATTGGCCTCCGCCGTCACGCCGGCGCCCAGTGGGAGATTCAAAGAGTCGCTGAAGCCTGTTTGGAAATTGCGACAGCGCTTTGGCCGGAAGCTGTGGGGGCATATAGAGAAAATGTCGTATCATAAAGTAAAATCAATTTTTGAGATCGGTGAACTCGCTGTTTATTTTGAATTTGTTGGACCGACTATGTTTAGCCCAAACAAACAAGAAAGAATGGCTGTGATTATCTCCGGTCCAAATTATGGAATGTCTATAACTTATGAGGATTGGGAAGTTCTCGATGAGCCGATGTTTGATATTTTGTGCGGCGGCAAGCTTCAAAAGAACATACCTCAAAAGTTTTTACAAAAAGTTCCTAAAAAACAAAATCATTAATTCAATTGGAGGAATCATAGAACTCAATTTACCGAAAATTGTCCTAGGACGAACAATTAAAACTTTACTCTACGCTTACAAGAATGAACTACCAGTCATAATTCACAAGCCAATAAAACCAAGTGATGTTGAGTTTATAAGCGATATACACGACTTTGAATTTCTTCACTTTGAATATAAGCCAACTTACGGTCAAGTTTGGGACCGACTATCTTTTGCACTTGGTATGGGCGGCTATATGATAGCACCAGACCTTATATCAAGCTTCAGACATGATACCGAAACAAAAGTGATAACAATTGTTTCAAAACAAAGTTCCCGATTTACTGTTAAATATCAAGAGGTTATACAACCCGATGTTGGTGAAACGGGCAATGTTTATCTTTATGATTGGTTTGACGTGAAGGTTGGGTCCAAAAATTTCCCTGATGTTATGAGAGGTGATGAAGAGGCACCCCAAAAGCTTGTCTTTTATGAATCTAGACGACAGAATGTAAGGGACGGCTTGAGAGACTTTGTCGCCATATCTAGAGTTAAAGAAACCAAGATGAACTCTTGGGATTATAGTGAAGTAGCGATTGAGTATGCTTGTTACAAATTGTTTAAGAAGCACAATATCAAGGGCGGCCCCAACGGCTACACGAGACATGGTAAACAGAGATATTATCCAGTAAAGATACGGCACGCTTGGCGTGAGATTAAAAGCGAAATAAAATCAATTCATACATTAGAGGAATTATGCAAAATGAAGCAAAAAGGAAATCACCTGACGAACTTAACGACAAACCTTTTCTTGACGACAAAAACTTCCACCTCGCAGGAATAATCCCTGTTGCAGGACACAAGATCGATTTTGGAATGGAGTGGGACGAATGTCTTGCTCCTATTTGTCCAAATTACACTTTGATCGAAAATGCCGTATATGAATGCGCTTGGGCTGGCTGTGATACAATCTGGATTGTGGTAAATGATGATATGGCACCTCTGCTTCGCTACCGACTCGGAGAAAGAGTTCAGGATCCCATCTATGTCAACAATGACTTTGCGAAGATGCCTAGAAACTACCAAAAGCATATTCCAATCTTTTACACACCGGTTCATCCAAAAGACAGAGACAAAAGAGATTGTCTTGCATGGTCTGTGCTTCAAGGTGCCGTGACCTGCCTCAAGGTTTCCGACTTTCTTTCCAAGTGGGTAAAGCCCGACAAGTATTATGTGTCGTTCCCTTTCTCGGTATTTTACTCTCCAGACCTCAGAAAGCACCGACGCCAGATTAGGTCAAAAGATAACTTCTATGTAACAAAAAACGGACTGTCGGTCGAAGACAACCTCTACGCTTCTTTCACATTTGGAAAGGAAGAATTTGTTAAATATAGGCGAATAATTAGGCAAAAAGGCACCGGAATGTATGATCGGTCAAGCCCGAAGAACGAAATGGGCAGACACACTGAGAAATTGCCTCTTCACGAACGATATTCAGCTCGCCATTTTGATTTGGGTGATGTCTTCATCGATCTCGACCTCTCAGATGAAAATTCTGTTGAGCCCGCTTGGTTCTATAATATTGGTTCGTGGGATGAGTATTGTGCCTTCCTATCATCCGAGGAAAGTAACAAAATAAAAAGACCAAATCCAATTGTGATGAGTTATAGAGAATTTAACAAAATAGGGCTTGACAATGATCCAGATACGTGATATATATTATATATGGGCATTCATCAACTAGAATACAGGCGTTTGTTAAGTGAACTCAAGTTTAAGAACGAGGAGCTTGAAATCATTGAAGAATCAATGAGAGAGATACATCTAGAATTTGAAGATTATTACTCAAACTTTTTGAAAGAAAATGGTCTAACACGCAAGGATCTTGAAAAAACAAGCACCGATAGTTTTGAAAACCTAAAACAATCCATGGAGCCCAAACCTCAAGAAACCGACGAGACAGGTCTTGTAGTCGTTCAGCAAATGTCTGACCAAGACAAAGAAGAAAAAAAGACATTCACTAGGCTTTACAAAGAAATTGTTAAGAAATGTCACCCAGACCGTTTGTCTCAAGAGGATATGGATTATTTCAATAAGATGAATACAAAATTTAAAGCAGCCACTTGGGGCTATAATAACGCTAAGTGGTCTATCGTGATTCGAGTGGCTGAGGAACTTGGAATAAAACCAGCAAATTACAAAAAAATGAACAGCCACTTAAAGAAAGATATTAAATTGGTCGATCAAAAAATCAATAAACATAAATCAACATTTGGCTGGATGCTTTATCAAGCCGAAGAAAAAGAAGAGAAAGATAATATAATCAGAGATTTTATTTTCAAATTATTTAGGAGGAAAATATGACTACAAGAAAAACTATTTCAATTAATGAAAGAATGCATTTATATGAGGAGTTAAGCGATGGATCTTTTTATATTGAACTTGAAGATGTTGGTGACTGCACATTTGAACTGTGGACAAATCGAGACGGAACGACGTCGAGAGCGGTTGTTAAAATTAACAAGGAAGATCTTGAGAAAATTGTAGATGATTATCAGTCACGAAAAAGTTGAGATAGGCACATTGGTTCGTCTAGAGGAGGGCTCATATTTTTGTGAGAACGCCCAAAGATATGTTCCAATTTCTCACTGCCAGATAGGCATCGTGATTCATATATTTAAATACGATCAAACATCATATCCATGGGCTGTTCTGGGCTATAAATTTCTTTCAGATGTTATGGTCGGGCCTTATAAACTCAGAGATGTCCCCGATTTTAAACTATACGAGGTAAAAAGTGGCAGCTAGATATCCAAGAAAGTATTGTCGAGAAGAAGAATACGAACAGCTTTTTAATAACTTTGAATACCTCTTTTGTTCATCATTTTGGGGATTTGAAATAGGTCCGGGGTGGTTTGAATACATAGCAGACTTTTTAGTAAAGTTTGATCGTCATATGAGAGAGAAGCAGTACAACCCAGAAGACTATAAGATAATGCAGATCAAAAATAAGTTTGGGTCTCTTCGCATCTATCTTGCTGGATCTGACTTTTATATTAATTCACTAATCGCAGAAACCGAAGCAAATGCTAATGACTGCTGTATTATCTGCGGTAAGAAGGCTCTTGGCTCTATTGGGATCTACACTCAAATGTGCGAGGAACATATAAAAGAATTTTAATAAAAAACGCTTGACAATAATGGCTCTACATGTTATATTATATGTATAATTCAAAAGGAGCAATTATGTCTAAACTCACACCAGAACAAGAATACATCAAACTTTACCAAAGAATGGCTAAACTCTGCGAGCAACAAGGTTGGGGCGACCCTTTCTCATACGCCAGAAGCAAAGAGATTTATGCCGCCGTTGCCCTTGGGCATAAAGTGGCGCCAAGATACTCTGGAGCAGATGCAATTGGCCCAAATGGCGAAGAATATGAGTATAAATCAACCATTGGTGATGATCCTCAAGGTTCTTATACCGGCATCTCTGTTCAAGCAACTTGGGACGAGCAGGTGAAATATCTTCGAGAAGAGAAAATATTAAAATACCCTAATCACTTTATGAATCGTTTTGAAGATGGTAAACTTGTTGAGTCTTGGTGTTTAACTGGTCAACAAGTTTATGATATACTTCTTCCAAAGCTAGAGAAAAAGTATCCAACTGTTCTTGATAAGAAAGATCCTCGTTTGAATGCCACTGTAACAAAAACAGAAATCAAAAAATATGGTAAGCGCATTATATAGGAGATAGCATGATTAATTTACAAAATATGGACGGACTTGAGTTTCTCGAATCCGTGCCTGACAACTCTGTTGATTTAATCTTGACTGACCCTCCATATATGACATCTAGAGAAACTGGTATGGATAAATGGGTGCATCACGTACAAAAACAAGATGAAGAAGGCGCCCAAGATGCCAAAACAGAAAAAGATTGGGTCGAATACAAATCTGTATGGCATTGGCTCAAATGGCTTCATAATGCCGGCGTTGAAGATATGAAGGTTGCAAAAAAACGTTTATCCAAAATGAAGGAAGATTATATTAAATATGGTAGCATCTATGGAAAGAAATACGCTGTTACAACTGATTATGGCAAGTGGGACTCAGAATTTACATTTGAGATGTTTGAGCCTTTTGTCAAGCATTACTTCAGAGTCTTGAGGCCCGGAGGCACTTGCATTATCTTTTTTGATATTTGGAAAATAACAAATCTTAAGAACTTACTTGATGAGACCAAGTTTAAACAAATAAGGTTTCTAGAGTGGATCAAGACAAATCCTCAACCAATCAATAGTAAAGTTAATTATCTCACGAACTGTAGAGAGATTGCTTTACTCGGTATCAAAAAGTCAAAGCCAACATTTAATAGCAAATATGACAACGCCATATATCATTTCCCATTACAGGGTGGCAAGGACAGATTTCACCCAACTCAAAAAAGTTTACCTTTGTTTGAAGAATTGATTCGGAAACATTCGAATGAGGGAGATCTGGTTCTGGATACATTTGCTGGCTCTGCGACAACTGCAATCGCAGCAATAAATACAAATAGACAATTCATCGGCACTGAGCTTGATGAAGAGTTTTATAATAAATCAATAGAAAGAATACAAAAAACCCTTGACAAATGTTAGGGGTTGTGTTATATTATATGCATAATCACGGAGGTCACAATGCATCATTTGATGAATTGTCATGGGGAGTGGACTATACTAGTTAACTTCCTGTATGCTTTGCCAGTGCTCGGACTCTGGCTTAAACTTAGAACAAACAAACACACGGAGGATGAATAATGGAAAGAATACCATTTGTAGGATTGCACGCTCACTGCGGTGTGGGCTCACCTTTTGATGGCTTTGGGTATCCCGAGGACCATATGAACTTTGCTTATAGCAACGGATCGGAGGCTCTGGCACTAACTGATCACGGCAATATGAACGGCTTGGCTTATCAGATTATGCACGCCAAGAAGATGAAAGCTGAAGGAAAAGACTTTAAGCCAATCTTTGGCGTTGAGGCTTACTTTATTCCATCGGTCGAGGACTGGAAGCTTCAACTCGAGGAATATAGAAATGATAAGAAACTCGCAAAGCAGATTGATAACGAACGATCTGGCACAACCATTGAGAACGAAGGTGCATCCAAGAGCATTACAAAGCACGATATCAATCGACGTCGGCACTTGGTTCTGCTCGCTCAGAACCAGACGGGTCTCAATAATATATTTAAGATGATCTCGCAGAGTTACAACGGAGATAACTTCTATCGTTATCCTCGCATTGACTTTGATCTGCTCTCGAAGCATAGCGAGGGCGTCATTGCTGCCTCGGCTTGCCTTGGTGGTGTTTACGCTGGTTGCTATTGGGAGAACCGAGATGAAGGACCAGAAGCGGTCCTTGATTGTATGCGCAAGGTCACCAAGCAGTTCCAAGACATTCTTGGTGATCGTTGGTATGGTGAACTGCAATGGAACAATATTCCAGAGCAGCATGAGTTGAATCAGCATATCATTCAAATATCTAAGGAAATGGGCGTAAAACTGATCTCAACTTGCGATAGCCACTATCCAAATCCGGACGCTTGGCAGTCTAGAGAACTATATAAGAGATTAGGCTGGCTTGGTAAAAAGCCAGAGTGGGCTAGCATGGAGTTGCCTCTTTCAACTGAAGAGATCGGATACGAACTGTATCCAAAGAACGGCAACCAGATGTGGAAGTCCTACAAACACTATTCAGAATTATGTGGAGTAACCTATGACGATGAAACAGTCCTTAACTCGATTACAGAAACACACAAGATTGCTTTCGAACGAATTGAATCGTTCACCCCTGACAACACTGTGCGGTTGCCTAATTTTGTCGTTCCTGCTGGGACAGATGCTACGACCTATCTTGGTCAACTTTCTTTCGAAGGTCTTGTAAAACTATTTGAAGATAGACAGATTGAAAGCAAAACTGTATTCGAACAATACAACAAGCGGCTAAACGAAGAACTTGATGTTATCAACTCTCGTGGTTTCGCTAAGTACTTCTTGACGATGAAAGCAATCGTAGATAAGACAGCCGAGGTCCAACTAGCAGGTCCGGGCCGTGGTTCTGCCGCTGGCTCTCTTGTGGCTTATGCACTTGGCATCACACAGGTTGACCCGATCAAGTATGGCCTTCTGTTCTCTCGTTTCCTTCGCTCAGATGCGACGGACTATCCGGACATTGACTATGATGTATCTGATCCGATGGTTCTCAAAGACAAGCTGATTGATGCTTGGGGCGATGATGTTGTGGTTCCTATCTCAAACTGGAACACGCTGCAACTCAAGTCGCTTATCAAAGACATCTCTCGTCTTTATGAGATCCCGTTCTCCGAGGTTAATCCTGTTACATCTAAGATGCTAGCAGAGGCAACACCACTAGCCAAAGCAAGGCATGGCATCAAGGCTGGTGTTTATACTCCAACTCTATCAGAGGTTATGGAGTTCTCTGAATCTCTTCAGGGCTTCTTCCGAAAGCATCCTAAGATTGAGAAGCATTGCCGTGATCTCGCAGGTCAGGTCAAGTCGTGTTCTCGTCACGCCGGTGGTGTTGTGATTGGTGAGTCGCTCAATGAGTATATGCCGCTCATCGCATCCAAAGGCGTTCGTCAGACTCCTTGGTCCGAAGGTCAGAACGTCCGGCAGTTGGAGCCAATGGGCTTCATCAAGTTTGATATCCTTGGTCTCTCAACTCTGCGGATGATTGAAGACTGCATTGAGAAGATCCTGCGTCGGCATCACGGCATAGCCAACCCAACCTTCGAGGACATAAAAAAGTTTTATGATGAGAATCTTCATCCAGACCAGATTGATCTTGATGATCAAGCAGTCTATGAGAACATCTTTCACAAAGCCAAGTGGGTTGGTATCTTCCAGTTCACAGAGAACGGAGCACAGACATTTGCAAAGCAAGTCAAGCCTCGTTCCATAATCGACATCTCTGCTATCACTTCTATCTATCGGCCCGGTCCTCTGTCGGCTGGTGTGGATAGAGAGTTCGTAGAAGCACACAACAGTCCAGAGAATGTAAAGTACATCAACGATCTGGTTCAAGAGGTAACTGAAGAGACACACGGCTTCCTGATCTTCCAAGAGCAGATTGCTATGTTGGCTCACAAGTTAGGTCGCAACCTTACCTTGGATGAGGGTAACCTTCTTCGTAAGGTGCTAACCAAGAAAGGCACAGGCAAAGGCCACGAGGTCAAAGATGCGATTCACGAGAAGTTTGTTCTCGGTTGTCAAGACAAAGGCATGCCTCTGTATCAAGCAGAAGAGCTTTGGAAAACCTTTGAGTATTTCTCTGGCTATGGTTTCAATAAATCACACGCCGTCAGTTACTCAATAATTTCCTATCAATGTGCTTGGTTATGTCATTACTATGCAACAGAGTGGGTAGCATCCTTTTTGGACAAAGAGCCTGAATCTCGTAAGGAGAAAGCCATCAATTTGGCAAAGCAACACGGTTATACAATACAGCCACTGTCGGTTAACAAGTCCGGCCGCACTTGGGAGATTCTCGATGAGACAACCTTGGTTGCTCCTTTGACCACAATCAAGGGGCTTGGCGACAAAGCTATCGATCAGATCCTTGCTCATCGACCGTTCGAGACCATTGAAGACTTTTTGTTTCATGATGAGATCGTGTATTCCAAACTTAATAAAAAGTGTCTGGATGCTCTTGCGAGAGCCGGTGCAATGCGAGAACTACAAGATGATCGCTTCACAGGCGACAAGCATTTCTGGACTGCGACTTGTGTCGACCGTCCGAGGAAACTAAAGAACCTTGCGGAGAACATTGAAAGATATCGTCCCGAGGGTAACTTCTCTACGGATGAGCGCATCGACTTCCTTGCAAACCTCACTGGCATCTTCCCAATCAGTATGGTTATTGATGATTCTATCCAAACCAAGTTAGATCAGTATGGCGTACCGCCGATCTCAGAGTATGATAGAGAACTACAAATGTGTTGGTGCATTGTCCGTGAGGTGACAAAGAAGAAAACCAAGAATGGTAAACTGTTCTATGTTGTTGATGTGATTGACAACAACTCAGTTCAGACTAGAATTCGTTGCTGGTCTGTAAATCCTGATCGAGACATTCTATATGTCAATCGGCCTTATATGATTAAGCCGCAACACAACGATACTTGGGGCTTCTCAACCCGTGGGTCCCTAAACAGAACATGGGTTATGTTAGGTTAATTGGAGGACTAATGAAAGTAAAAATTAAAAAACTACACGAAGATGCGGTAATCCCATCTTACGCTAAACACGGTGATGCAGGTGTTGATCTTTACTCTGTGAGACTAGAGAAAGATAAAAAACAAAACGATGTTCATTACACAGGATTAGCAATAGAGATACCAGAAGGTCACGTTGGTCTTTTGTTCCCTCGCTCGTCAATCTCGAAAACAAGTTGCTTTTTGCGAAATGCTGTCGGTGTTATTGATTCTGGCTATCGTGGCGAGATTATGTTAAAGTTTGGTTGCTCTTCAAACCTTAGTTGCTACAAGGTCGGAGACCGTGTTGGGCAACTAATTATTATGCCTTATCCTCAAGTTCAGTTTGAGCAGGTTGAAGAACTATCGGACTCAGATCGAGGCGAAGGCGGCTTTGGATCAACGGGGGCGTAATGAATAGAGCACAACGACGAGCTGCTGCCAAAAGAAACAAAAAGAATGAAAGTTCTGAGGTTGAAGAGAAGATGGCTTTATTTGGCAAGTTGCCGGACGAATGTCTGGCTTGCCAAGCCCCCTTTGACAAGAAAGATAAAAAACAAGTGGTGACTTGGTCGGTTGTTGTACGCAATGATACAGAACAAGTTCGCCTGTATTGCCCTGACTGTTGGTCGAAGGCCAAAGCAGTAGTTGAAGCATACGAGAAAGAAAATGGACAAGACCAAGAATAAAGAAAAGAGAGTTGTCTTCACGGACACTGATGTTCGACACGCTCAATTGAGAATACGCCTTCAGCACGATAACCTTACTCAAGCAGATTTTTTTCGAGCCCTAATTACCGGATATCTTGAAAATGATGGGCGAATTGTAAAATTTCTTGCTAATTATAAGGAGAAGCATGGCATCCAAAACAAGAAAAAGCGAAGCCGTGTTGTCGAGGAGATAGAGCAAGGAGAACATCTTTTGGAAAAATTCGGAATCAAAGACGACGAACTTGAAGGAATCTTTGATATGATTGCAGAAGAATTTCCCGAGCTTTAATTCCTTTTCTTGTTTTGAATAATAATTAATAACAAACTAGGAGATATTAATATCATGGCTAAAAAACTTTTATCAGAAGCACAAGTACGTAAATTTATGGGACTTGCTAATTTGGATGCTAACCTTTCATCAAACTTTCTTGCCGAAATGTACGGCGACAAAGATAAAAAGAAGATGGAAGAAGAGAAGCACGACGACGAATTAAAAGAAGAAAAACACGACGATGAATTAAAAGAAGAAAAACACGAAGATGAAGTGAAAGAAGAAAAGCATGGCGACGAAAAGAAAGTCATGAAAGAAGAAGAAGATGAAATGGACGAAGGCATGTATAAAATGAAGCGTGACGACGATCCAATGGAAGAAAAAATGGAAATGGACATGGATGCGGACGCCGAAGGGGGTGATATCGATGGCGCAGCCGACGTAGAGCTTGATGAAGAAGAGGTTTCAGACGCTAAGTCTGCATTAGAAAAGATTCAAGCAGTCCTTGACAAGTTGATGGGTGGCGCTGGTCCAGAGATGGATGATGACCCAGCCGATGAACCAGCAATGGATATGGATGATGAACCTGAAATGATGGAAGAGGAAGTCTTTGAAGAATCAGAAGTTTCACTTTCAGAAGAAGAAATCGTTCAAGAGGTTGCTCGCCGTGTCGCAAAGCGAATCAACGAAGCTGCTCGTGCTCAAAAGAAAGCCAACAAACTTCTTGGTCGTAACAAAAAATAACTTGACAAATCGTATATAAGCGGTTATACTTAAAGAGAGGCTAGTCCTCTCTTTTTTTATGGAGGCAAAATGCAAATTATATTATACGGTCTCTTTTTTATTACGGGATATCTATTCCACAGCACATTTACATATGTGTTATCTCTTGGGATCTCTGTCACGATATATAGAAGAGCCGTTGAGGATTGTCTGCTGTTATTTGGAGACAATTACGAAAAACAAATTCTTATGAATGAGACAATTTATACTACTCTTAAGAAATCAGGAGCACCCGATGAGGTGATAAAAGATGTAAAAAAACGAGATAAGATAATTTTAAATGATCATATGAATTCTGTTATTTCAAATATGCTGAGAATTATCCCAGAAAGGTTTAAAAACCTTGTTGAGTTCAACAATTGGGAAACAGCCGAGAAAGAAATAACAAAAATAATAAAGTCAAGAAAGTAGCTTGACATTAAGCATAAAACATGTTATATTATATAAGTCATTAGGAGGTATTATGACATTTTTTGGAAAAAGAAGAAACCAAGTTCCTGAAGAGGACGAGGCATCAAGCGAGGAGTCTGAGCCCGCAAAGCTCAAAATCAATCTTGGACAATTGCTTGGCGGTGCTGGAGACAAAGATCCTAGGATCATTGGCTTATTTGGCTCTGTAGAGGAGGAGAAAGCAGGAGAACTCTGCTATCATCTTATCACTATGTCAGAACCCCAACCGCCAGATTTGGACGAAGATGGCAACGAGTGCCCACCCGAGCCACTTGATGACATCACCTTTTATGTTTCAACTTATGGTGGCTCTGCTGATGATATGTTCTCCATCTACGATGTAATGAACTTTGCAAAAACACGTTGTGATATTGTCACTTGTGGGCTTGGCAAGGTTATGTCCGCCGGTGTTCTTCTTCTTGCTGCTGGAACTAAAGGAAAGCGCAAGATTGGAAAGAACTGCCGTGTGATGATTCATGCTGTCTCTGCTGGTAATATTGGATCGGTTCATAATCTTGTTAATGAACTTGATGAGATTCAGAATCTTCAAGAGTCTTACATCGATGCAATTGTTGAGAACTCGAACTTTACGAAACGATCTCTTAAGAAACTTATGGATCGAAAAGTAAATGTATATTTATCTGCTGAAGAAGCAATTGAATATGGAATTGCTGATATTTTGATCTAATTATAGTAAAAAGGAATCAAAATGGATAAAATATTCTATAATGAGTCCTCCGCCGCAAAACTTGGGTGGTCCCCCGATTGGTTTGGGGCCTCCCATTTTGACGAGGAGTTGCTCAAAAAGGTCAAGAAGTTTCAACAAGAGCATAGCTTAACAGCCGATGGCTTGGTGGGACCGACGACCTATCGTCGCATCTGGACAGAGAGAGAAGCGTCTCTTGCTGACTATCGACCAAAGAATATCGCCAACCGAGGTCAGTCTTATATTATCTGTAACAATGATTATATTGAGATTGACTGGCCTCGTGTTGTGCTCCCAATTGAAGCAGACGGCCTGAGACTTACATCAGGTTTCAGAACAGTCCGAGAACGAAGAAAAGTAACAAACTTTGTTTGCCATTGGGATGTTTGCCTTTCGTCAGAGTCTTGCTTCAAGGTTCTGAAGAACCGTGGCATCTCTGTTCACTTTGCGATTGATAACGATGGAACAATTTATCAGTTTATGGATTGCAATCATATTGCTTGGCACGCTGGGTCATCAAAGTGGAACAACAACTCTGTTGGTGTTGAGATTGCAAATGCTTATTATCCAAAGCATCAGGGCTGGTATAAGTCCAAAGGCTTTGGCGAAAGACCCTTGTGGGAAAACAAAAAGGTTCATGGCTCAACTCTTGAGCCTTTCTTGGGTTTCTATGATGTTCAGCTTGAGGCTCTTCAGGCTCTTATGAAAGCGATGAACAAAGCCTATGATATTCCCTTTGTGTGCCCAACAGCACCAAACGGAACAACATCAACCGGAGTATCCAAGACAGCAGCCTCTGGTCGCTTCAAGGGCTTCATTTCACATTACCATTTAAAGAGAACCAAAATTGACTGCGCCGGTCTCGATCTTAAACAATTGCTTGAGGAAATAAAATAATGTCTAAGAAACTTACAAAAGAAATGCTTGATGCTTTGATCCAAGAGGCATTGTTGCAAGAGGATGTACCGCTATCCCAACTTCCTGCTAAACTTAGAGCAAAGGTTAAAAAGAAATATGATGATAATGATGACGAGATAAAAGACAAAACCAAAGGTCTTGCTAATAATATAGCACCCGATGCAAAAATATCAGTAGATGATATCGCCCTTGCTTTTAAAGACGATGATGCAGAAGACATAGAAGCAATTGATTTTTTGAAAACAAACCTGATAGGTAAACCCAAAAAGGATTTTGCAAAGGACATTGCAGATGCTTCAACAAGAGTTGGTAAAAGCAGTATTCAAACGCAGGACGACCCACAATCAGTTTTTCAGTTTGATATTTCAAATGCTGGTATGCAAGATTCGACTCCAACTATGAGCCCTGCTTTAAAAAATGTATTTGATACCATTGGTCTCTATGATGATACACTTTTTGGTCGCATTAAAAAGATTAGCGATTTTTCTGATAATTTGATCAAAGCCTCCACAGACAGCACCGCAGCAGATACTCTTAGAAGTAAAGGGCTTTTAGAATTTACTCGTTATGTTATGGTGCTTGATTATTTAAACACAATTTCTAAAAATGTCGATGCTGGTGCCGGTGCCTATTTATTTGAAACATTTTTGGCTGCACTCGCTGGTGGAAATGTCGCAGGAAAAGAACAAACCGGTGGCGGAAAAATGGGTGGTGCTGACTTTACATTTGGAAACAATCCGTATGCAAGAGGTTCTTCTAAATATTTGAAGTCAACAAGTGCTGCATCCCAAGCAGCCAGTGGGTTCGAAAAGAGAGAATTCGTACACTACGTAGTGGCCATTAAAGTCTTAGATCAAGGTAAAGCTCCGAAAGAAAGTAGCATAGATGTAGAACAAATTCTTGGATTCAATATTTATTATCCAATACTCGAGGTTGTAAAGCCAAAAAAACAATTTCAGCTTTATAAGGCAGTAGGCAAAGGAGTGGAGGCAGTAGGAGACGCAATCAAGACCACCGACAGGGTTACACTTCCTAGAACAAACGACTATTTTATTGGTCAACTCAAGCTTGTATCGGTTAATGGACAAAAATTCAGAGATGTGCTTGATAAAGCTGTAAACCAGATCGGTGGAGAGTTTGAAACTGCCTTTAAAGAGTTTCAATCAGCATTTGATTCAGTGGCTGAGGCCAAAGAGTCAGTTGGGCTTTATTCGACTAGCGGTAAACAAAAGGATGGAGACAAAGCCATAGAAGACCTTATCGCTTATAAAGCAGCATTGAAATCAGTGTTTGAAAAGCTTGCCACTTTGGATCCCCAAGGAAGACAATATCAAGCACCCACTGATACTTCAAAGCTGGACGAAAACAAAATGACCGAACTCGATCTAATGGTCGAGAATATGGTAAAACAATTTATTAAAGGAAACTTAAATGATTAGGGTGTTTAACTTTTGCCCTGCATGCGGTTGCGATCCTTGCGACTGCGATTGGGGTATTGAACTTAACCTTGTATGTGAACGATGCGGTAGTGATGACTGCTGGTGCCATTGGGGTGATCAATGATATATTTATTAGTTGGGCTAGCTCTTGCTGAGGAGCCAAAGCCTATTATTGTTTATAAACAAGAAACTGAGATTGACTTCGAAGCAATTGACATCGAAGGACAACTCGTAAAGCCCGAAGGTATTTTGACAACCGAGAGGGTATCAGCAACATTCAATCCACTCATCCGTTTGAGAATGGATTGGGATGAAGAAATTTCACAAAGCGTTAGCGAAATCAAATAATGGAGGAATAGTGAAGCATTATAATAACGGTCAAGAATTATCAACAAAAGTACTAAAAGGAGTTAATAAACTCGCAGACAATGTAGGATCAACATTGGGCCCACGGGGCAGAACCGTCGGCATTATGTATCAGGGAGAGAACATCCCAATGGTAACAAAGGATGGAGTTACCGTCGCAGAACACATAACCTTTGAGGATCCATTTGAGAATATGGGAGCACAGATTGTAAAGCAAGCGGCTAAACAATCAGCATCGAATGCCGGAGATGGCACGACTACAGCAACCATTCTCACTCGTGGTATTCTAAACCGAGCCCAAAAGTATATTGTGGCAGGTGCTTCACCAACCGAAATCAAGCGAGGAATGGATAAGGCTTGCGAGGCGATTGTAACAAACCTCAAAGAAATCGCAAGACCTG